>Ga0164290_1000198_pt1 | contig 227378 bp, 205 predicted proteins | sample Micstemetagenome_FD_108782 | JGI IMG/M metagenome (GOLD analysis project Ga0164290, IMG submission 108782) | Contaminated culture microbial community from soil near Moab, Utah, USA - Microcoleus steenstrupii SON62 (Illumina Assembly) | ecosystem: Environmental > Terrestrial > Soil > Soil crust...
GCGAAGGCGTGCCGGCGACCGCGATCGCGGTGGTTGGCCGTGGCGAGCAGGGTCTGCTGGTTCAGACCGGCCCGAACGTCCGCGAGCCGCAGAACCGTCGCGTCGAGATCGTCATCCAGTAAGACGATCCGAAGCACTGGCTTCAGGAACGGCCGGGGGAGACCCCGGCCGTTTCCATTTTAGGGCTATGCGCTTTTCGGGTTGGCGGGGCCGGGGCAGGCCTCTATATCCGGGCTCAGGAGAGTGAATTCATGTCGCAAGTGTTGATGCCCAAGGCGACCGCCGTCTGGCTGGTCGAAAACACGACCCTGACGTTCGACCAGATTTCGGCCTTCACCGGCCTCCACCCGCTCGAGATCCAGGCGATCGCGGATGGCGAGGTTGCCGGCGGCATGACCGGCTACGACCCCACCACCAACGGCCAGCTCACCAAGGAAGAGATCAAGCGCGTCGAGGCCGACGGCAACGCGCGGTTGAAGCTCAGCCCGCGCGACGTGCCGATGCCGCAGGCGCGCTCCAAGGGGCCGCGCTACACGCCGGTGGCCAAGCGTCAGGACCGTCCCGACGCCATTGCCTGGCTGCTGAAGACACACCCCGAACTGCAGGACAGCCAGGTCGCCAAGCTCGTCGGCTCTACCAAGAGCACCGTGCAGTCCGTCAAGGACCGCTCGCACTGGAACATGCAGAACGTCCGCCAGCGCGATCCGGTGACGCTGGGTCTGTGTTCGCTCAAGGACCTGAACGACGCGGTCGACCGCGCGCGCCGCAAGGCCGCCCGGGAAGACGCCGCCCGCAAGAAGGACTCGGCGAAGTCCGGCGTGGTCGAGGAAGCCCCCGTGGCGGCCGTCGATCCGGCCGAAGCCGACCAGCCCGACGTCGCCGAGCAGTAGACCTAGACGGTCATCATCACCTTGCCGACATGGTCGGCGCGCTCCAGTTCGGCATGCGCGCCGGCGGCGTCCCGCAGCGGGAATGTCTTGAAGATGATCGGCTTGATCTTGCCGGTCTCGAGCAGCGGCCAGACCTTTTCCTTCAAGCCCCGCGCCATGCGGCCCTTGCTCTCGACGCTCTGAGGGCGGAGCGTCGAGCCCGTGAGGGTCAGGCGGTTGACCATCAGCATGCCGGCGCTGACCGTCGCCGTCGCGCCGCCCTGGACGGCGATCACGACGCAGCGGCCGTCGAGCTTCAGCAGTGACAGGTTCTTCGGCAGATAGTCGCCGGCCACCATGTCGAGCACCACGTCGACGCCGCCCGACAGCTTCTTCACCTCGGCCGCCCAGTCATTGTCCTTGTAGATGATGGCGTGGTCGGCCCCCAGTTCCTTCACCGCCTTCGCCTTCTCCGGCGTGCGCACCGTGGTGAGCACGTTCGCACCGAACGACTTGGCGAGCTGGATCGCCGTCGTGCCGATACCGCTCGCGCCACCATGGATGAGCACCGTTTCGCCGGCCTTGAGCTGGCCGCGCTCGAACAGGTTGTGCCACACGGTGAAGTAGTTCTCGGGCAGGGCTGCGGCATGCAGCATGTCGAAGCCGTTGGGCGGCGGCAGGCATTGCGGCGCCGGCACGATGCAATACTCGGCGTAGGAGCCGCCCGGCGTCAGCGCGCAGATCGCGTCGCCCAGCTTCCAGCCGGTCACCCCGTCGCCCAGTGCGGCAACGGTGCCGGAGGCCTCGAGGCCCGGCAGGTCCGAGGCGCCCGGCGGCGGCGCGTAGTTGCCCATGCGCTGGGCGATGTCGGGGCGGTTGACCGCAGTAGCGGCGACCTTGATCAGGATTTCGCCGGCCCTGGGCAGGGGGACCGGACGGGTCGCCGGCACCAGCACCTCCGGGCCGCCATCCTTGGTGATCTCGATACACGTCATCGTGGCGGGCAGGGCACTCATGGTCGGCCTTTCGAAGCAGGTGGAGCGATGCTAGTCCTGCCTTAACTGCTTCCGTGGAGACGCGCCATGGCCTTCGAACTCGACGATCTGGACCCCAGGCAGAAGAAGTCACAACCCAGGAATCTCGACGTCATGAACGTCGAGGATCTCGAGGAATACGTCACTGTGCTCAAGGGCGAGCTCGAGCGCGTCGAGGCGAAGATCAAGGCCAAGCGGAGCCACGCCGCGGCAGCAGCCTCGCTGTTCAAGAAATAGCGGCGGCGGACCGCCCAAGAAGGGGAAGTGAATTGGTCGAAGCCAAGTTCCTGAGGCCCGATACGCTGGCGCTGCACGCCGGTCAGCATCCCGATCCGGCGACCGGTGCGCGCGCGGTGCCGATCTACCAGACGACGTCGTTCGTCTTCCGCGACGTCGACCATGCGGCGAGCCTGTTCAACCTCGAAGTCGGCGGCCACATCTACAGTCGCATCTCCAATCCGACCGTCTCGGTGTTCGAGGAGAGGGTCGCCGCGCTTGAGGAGGGGTCGGGCGCGTTGGCGGTGTCGAGCGGCCAGGCGGCGCTGCATATCGCGATCGCCACGCTCATGGGCGCTGGGGACCACATCGTCGCCTCGACCTCGCTCTACGGTGGCACGCGCAACATGCTGGCGCTCACACTGCCGCGCTTCGGAATCGAGACGAGCTTCGTTCATCCGCGCGACCATGAGGGCTTTCGCAAGGCCATCCGGCCCAACACGCGGCTGGTGCTGGGCGAGACGATCGGCAATCCGGGCGGCGAAGTGCTCGACATTCCGGCCATCGCCGCGATCGCCCACGAGGCGAAGATCCCGCTGATGATCGACAACACCTTCGCCTCGCCGATGCTTTGCAAGCCGCTGACCCTGGGCGCGGACATCGTCTTCCATTCGGCGACCAAGTTCATCGGCGGCCACGGCGTGGCGATTGGTGGCGTCATCGTCGAGTCGGGCCGTTTCGACTGGGAGGGCTCGGGTAAATTCCCGACGCTCACCGAACCGTATGCCGGCTATCACGGCATCGACTACGCGGAGGAGTTCGGCCCGCATGCGTTCGTGATGCGGGCCCGCACCGAGGGCGTGCGCGACTTCGGCTGCTGCCTGTCGCCGCAGAACGCCTTTTATCTGATCCAGGGCCTCGAGACGCTGCCGCTGCGCGTCGCGCGACACGTCGAAAACGCCCGCAAGGTGATGGCCTTCCTCAAGGCCAATCCGGCGGTCGAGCGCATCGCCTCGCCCGACATGCCCGATCATCCCGATCACGCGTTGGCGCAGAGGCTCCTGCCCAAGGGCACGGGTTCGATCTTCAGCTTCGACATCAAGGGCGGGCGCGAGGCCGGCCGCCGCTTCATCGAGCGGCTGAAGCTGTTCTCGCACCTCGCCAACGTGGGCGACGCGAAGTCGCTGGTGATTCATCCCGCCTCGACCACGCATGCCCAGCTCGATGCGGCGGCGCTCGCGGCGGCGGGCATCGGAGAGGGCATGATCAGGCTTTCGATCGGGCTGGAAGATCCCGAAGATCTGATCGACGATCTTGGGCCGGCGCTGCGCGCCGCGCAGAAGGGCTGACCATGAAGCTCACCGTCGACGGCCGGACCGTCTTCGCGACGACCGGCGGCGCCGAATTCGATGCGGCCAAGCCCACGATCGTCTTCCTCCACGGCGCGGGCTTCGATCGCACGGCCTGGCGCCTGCAGACGCGCTGGTTCGCCCATCATGGCCGCTCCGTGCTGGCCGTGGATTTCCCCGCGCACGGCTGGTCCGACGGTCCCGCGCTCGACAGCATCGGCGCGATGGCCGACTGGACGGCGCGCCTGATCGAGGCTGCCGGCCTGAAGCAGGCGGCGCTGGTCGGCCATTCGATGGGTGCGCTGGTCGCGCTCGATTGCGCCGCGCGGCATGGCGACAGGGCGCGGGCGCTCGGCCTGTGCGGCGTCGCCTCCGAGATGCCGGTGCATCCCGAGATGCTCGAATCGGCCAAGGCCAACACGGCGAAGGTCCAGGAACTCATGACCTTCTGGGGCATGGGGAACGCGCTTCACAAGGGCGGCATGGTCTCGCCCGGCCTGTGGCTTCGGCGCGAATCACTCTCGGTGCTGGCGGGCAACAAGCCGGGCGTGATCCACACCGATCTGGCCGCCTGCAATGCCTACAAGGATGCGCCCGTGCGGGCCGCTGCCGTGACCTGCCCGACCGTGTTCGTCCTGGGCGACGGCGATCTCATGACGCCCGCTGCCAAGGCGAAAACTCTCGTCGCCGCCATCGCCGGATCGAAGGCCGTGACCATTCCCGACTGCGGGCACTTCATGATGGTGGAGCGCCCCGACGAAACGCTGGAGGCGTTGAAGGCCTGTGTCTGAACGCGTCGCTCTCGTCACCGGCTCTACCTCCGGAATCGGCGCCGCCATCGCGCGTCGCCTCGCGCACGACGGCTACATCGTGGCGCTCCATTCGCGCAGCTCGGCCGAGGTCGGGCGCGCGATGGTCCAGGAACTGAAGAAGGCCAGCTACCACCAGGCCGATCTCGGCGACGAGACGGCCGCGCGCGGCCTCGTCGCCGCCGTGCTCGAGGCGCATGGTCGTCTCGACGTGCTGGTCAACAACGCCGGCCTGTCGATCCGCATCCCGCATACCGATCTGAAGGCGGCGACACCGTCGCTGTGGCGACAGATGCTCGATGTGAACCTGATCGCGCCGTTCGTGCTGGTCGCGGAAGCCGAGGCCGCGTTGCGCGAGTCCAGCGAGCGCGGCCGGCCGGCGAGCATCGTCAATATCGGCACGCATGCCGGCTCTCGACCCAAGGGCTCCTCAATTCCCTATGCCGCGTCGAAGGCGGCGCTGCATCACGTCACCAAGCTGCTGGCGCTGTCGCTGGGGCCGGCGATCCGCGTCAACGCCGTGGCGCCCGGCTTGGTCGAGACGCCGATGACGGCCAACTGGCCCGACATGCTGGAGACCTGGAAGGTGAAGTCGCCGATGAAGCGTCCTGCGAAACCGGAGGACATCGCCGATCTGGTGGCCGCGCTCTGCGCCAACGACTACGTTACCGGAGAGATCGTCATCGCCGACGGTGGGCTCAACCTCACCTAGCCAGACACGGAGGAAACAACAATGAACGTCCAGACGCTGCCGCCGGGCTACAAGACCGCCCCATGGACGCCGCCGGAAACCATCACCGGCGCCATGCTGGCCGAAGCCAGCAACAAGCTGATCGAACTGCTGCGCATCCGCACCCAGCCGATCGGCATGCGCCTTTTCGAGGACCCGGCCGAGATGGACAGGATCAAGGGCGTGCGCAAGCCGACCGAGGGCTTCAAGTTCACCATGTGCCAGATGGTGACGCAGTCGCGCTGGTACGGATTCACGCTGGGCATCACCGTCGACAATACGCGCGGCGGCAATTGCGGCGGTGTCGTCGGCCTCAACCATCCGGGCGAGGGCTTCCTCTCGGGCGACCACATGAACGGCGTCTGGTTCGGCAACAAGGAAGCGTCCGCGGCTCATCAAGCCCAGATGCCGCGCGTGCCGGATGGCAAGTACAACGGCCTCGTCGTGTCGCCGCTGCGCTCGGCGCGCCTCGATCCGCCGGACATCTGCCTGTTCTACGGCACGCCCGGCCAGATGATCTATTTCATCAACGGCCTGCAGTATCATCGCTACCGCCGCTATGATTTCACGGTGACCGGCGAGAGCGCCTGCGCCGATTCGTGGGGCCGGGCGCTGGCCACGCGCCAGACCTCGCTCTCGCTGCCGTGCTTCGCCGAGCGTCGCTACGGCGGTGTGGCCGACGACGAGCTGCTGATGGCCTGCCCGCCCGACGAGCTGCTGCGCGCGGTCGAGGGCATGGGCCATCTCGGCAAGAACGGCCTGCGCTACCCGTTCCCGCCCTATGGCGCGGTGATGGATCCGGCGCTGGGCATGGCCAAGAGCTACAGCTGAGATGCTCTACGTCGTGGCCTGGCCGGTGCTGGGCGAGGCCGACGACGCGGCGCTGCATCGCCTAAGGGCGCAATACCATGCGGGCGAAGCCGCGCTGATCGGCCCGCACTTCACGCTCGTGTTCGGCGCTGCAGCCGAACGCGAGGGCGAACTGCGGACGGCGATGCAAAGCATCACGCAGCGTCCATTCTGGTTCCTGATCGAGCGTATCGTGCGGTCCGACCTCTACCTCTATGCCGAGCCGTCGGACGGTGCCGCGGAACTCACTTCCCTCCATGAGGCGTTGAATCCGATGCCTGCTCGCGAACCGTTCGAGCCGCACATCACGCTCGGCCTGTTTCGCGGCGCCGCCGAGGCCGAGCAGGTCGCGCGCATCGTCGGTCGCCAGAACCTGCCGATGACCGGCCGCGTCGAGGAGCTGGCGCTGCTGCGACGGGCCGGCGATGCGCTGGAGACCCTGGCGACCATTCGCCTCCGCGCTTAAGGATCCCGCGCCGAACCGTCTTGTGCTGCTGGCCGCGTGCCTGACGCTACCCTTCTTTGGCGCCAGGGTAGGGTCGAGCAATGGAGGGCGCCACTGGAGCGGCGCGCTCCAATGATCTAGCGCCAGAGCGGCGGCAGTGGCGGGAGGCGGACGTTGCCCGGGCGAGCGGTAACGCCGAATTTGGCGAGCGCCTCGCGGACCTCGCGCGGCATGCCGAGGCTGGGCGCGGTCGAGACGCCGGCCAGCTTGAACAGGTGATCGAGCACGCGCTGCAGGCGGTCGCCATCGTTGGGATAACGGCGGATTTCGACCTTGCGGCCTTCGTCGACGCCGGCCTTCGCCTTGGCGATGTTGAGGGCGAGCTGCAGGCCGCCGAGTTCGTCCACCAGGCCCGCGCGCTTGGCGTCGACGCCGCTGAACACCCGGCCGCGGGCAGCGGCGTCGATGCGGTTGGAGTCGAGATTGCGGAATTCGGCGACCTGCGCGGTGAAGGCCGCATAGATGACGTCGAGTTCGCGGTTGACGGCGGCGCGCTGGGCCGGGGACGGCGGCTGGAAGGTCGAGTGCATGCCGGCATTGCGGCCAACCGAGACGCGCTCGACATTGATGCCGAGCGAGGTCAGCAGCTCCTGCGCCATCGGCCAGATGCTGAACACGCCGATCGACGCGGTGATGGTCGTCGGCTGGGCTATGATGACGTCGCCGCGCACGGCGGCGAGATAGCCGCCCGAGGCCGCCACGTCGCCCATCGAGACAATCACGGGCTTGCCGGCGGCGCGTGCCCGGCCGACCGCGTCGGCGATGGCATCGGCGGCGGGGTAGGTGCCGCCGGGAGAGTCGATGCGCAACACGATGGCGCGCACGTCCTTGGCCAGCGAGGCGTTCTCCAGCGCTTCGACGACGTCCTCGGCATTGGCCGCCGCCTCGTCCTCGAGCGGGCTGCTGCGGCCGCCGCCGGACATGATCGCGCCGCTGGCGCGCACCAGAGCGATAACTTCACCGCGGGTCTGTGGGCGCGATTCGTCGCCGGCATATTCCGCCAGCGTCACCAGCTCGCGTTTGCCGTTGGCGCGCTGATAGACGTCCTCCAGGGCGTCGGCCCGGTAGCCGATCTTGTCGACCAGGCCGTCGCGCCGGGCCTGCTCGGATTCGAGCGGTGCATTATCGATCAGACGACGAAGCTGGCCGGCCTCCATCTTGCGATCGCGCGCCACGTCGGCCACGAACTGGCCGAAAAGGCTGTCGATCAGCTGCTGCAGATTCTCGCGGGCGGGGCGGGCATAGCCGGTTTCCGTGAACGAATCGGGGGCGCTCTTGTATTCGTAGCGCTTGCCGCCCTCGACCTTGACGCCGAGCTTGTCGAGCCCGCCCTTGAGGAACGGGGTTTCGACGGCGATGCCGGTGACGCCGAAGCCGCCGCTCGGCTGTAGCCAGATCTGCTCGAGCGCGGCGGCAAGATAGTAATCGGCGACATGGTTGCCGCCGCTTCCCAGGGATTCTGCGAAACCCACGGCGAACTTGCCCTTGCCGCGGAAGTGGGCGATCGCCTGACGCAGCTCCTGGACGCGCGCGAGCCCGCCCGCCTCGTCGCCGATCTCGACGTACAGACCTACAACGCGCGGATCGTCGGCGGCCTGCCAGAGAAGCTGCACGGTCTCGATGATGTCGCGCGAGCTGCCGAACAGGCCGCCGCTCAGCAGGCCGGTCGAGGTCGTCTCCGGCGGCAGCGAGCGCAGGTCGAGCGAGAGGACCATCTGCTGCGGCAGTGGCTTGGGCGAAAAGGGACCCGAGGCGAAGAAGGCGGCGCCGGCGACGATCGCCAGCAGGACGAGGGTGCCGATGGTCGCAAGAAAGCCGACGATGAAACGTCGCATGCGAAGTTCCCCCTGAACGAACGGAATGCGCCGGCAATTACTGGACGAGATTCGGCCGGAACGCCTTCACGGCATCAAGCATGGCCACGGCTTTTGTGTCGAGGCCGTTGTCGCGGACCAGCATGGCGGTCGGCATGCCGCGGATCGGACGCAGGCTATCGTCGAGATTGAGCAGGGACAGGCGCAGGTTGGCTGCGAGAAAAGCCTGCGGCTCAATGCCGATCTGGAGTTGGGGACGAAACCCGAGGCGGCGCAGACGGACCCACTGGATGTCGTTCCAGGCGAGGCGGGCATTGCGGCCGAAGCCCAGGGCGATGCCGTCGTGGTCGATCACGATCTGCGGCGTCCGGTCGAGATAGCGGCTGATGCCGACATAGACATAGTAGGCCATCGCCACGGCCAGCACCGAGAACAGCACGAAGCGCGGGTCGTTGAGCGAGAGCGTGGGGGCATTGGCCGAACCGCCCGACGCGAAGTGCACGATCGCCGAGCCGATCATCAGCAGCGAGACGACTGCCATGCCTGCATTGTGCAGCGAGCCATAGCGTGCTTCGAGAGCTTGCCGGGCAGCCACTTGCGGCCTGCTAGCCGCACTGCGCGCGATGGCGCAGCAGATGGTCGGCCAGCACGCAGGCCATCATGGCCTCGGCCACCGGCGTACCGCGGATGCCGACACAGGGATCGTGGCGGCCCTTGGTGCGCAACTCGATGTCGCGCCCGTTGCGGTCGACGCTGCGGACCGGCGTCAGGATCGAGCTGGTGGGTTTCACCGCGAGGCGGCAGACGATGTCCTGCCCGGTCGAGATGCCGCCCAGGATGCCGCCGGCATGGTTGCTGAGAAAGGCCGGGGCGCCGTCGCGCATGCGCATCTCGTCGGCGTTGTCCTCGCCGCTCATCGCCGCGGTGGCGAAACCGTCGCCGATCTCCACGCCCTTAACGGCATTTATGCTCATCAGCGCCTTGGCGAGATCGGCATCGAGCTTGTCGTAGACCGGATCGCCGAGACCGACGGGAACGCCCGAGGCCACGACCTCGATAACGGCGCCGCACGAGCTGCCGCGCTTGCGCACGTCGTCGAGATAGCCTTCCCAGCCTTGCGCGGCCTGGCGGTCTGGACACCAGAAGGGATTGTCGCCGGTGGCGTCCCAGTCCCAGTTGGCTCGGTCGATCTTCTGGGTGCCGATCTGGATCACGGCGCCGCGGATGGTGACGCCGTCGCCCAGGATCTTGCGCGCGATGGCGCCGGCCGCGACACGCACCGCGGTTTCGCGCGCCGATTGCCGGCCGCCGCCGCGATAGTCACGGACGCCGTACTTCCTGTCGTAGGTGTAGTCGGCGTGGCTCGGCCGGAACTGGTCCTTGATCTCGCCGTAGTCGCGGCTGCGCTGGTCGACATTGTCGATATGCAGCCCGATCGGGGTGCCGGTCGTCACGCCCTCGAAGACGCCCGACAGGATCTTCACCTGGTCGGGCTCCTGGCGCTGGGTGACGAAGCGCGACTGGCCGGGACGGCGCTTGTCCATCCAGACCTGGATCTCGGCCTCGGTCAGGGGGATGCGCGGCGGCGTCCCGTCGACCACGCAGCCGATCGCGAGCCCGTGGCTTTCGCCCCAGCTGGTGAACCGGAAAAGGGTGCCGAAACTGCTGCCGGCCATGGCCGGCTGCTCCGCTCTACTCGCCTTCGAAGTTGCCGAGCAATTCGGCGATCTGCTTCGCGGACGATGTGTTGATCATGCCGACCACATGGTAGCCGGCGTCGACGTGCATGACTTCGCCGGTGACGCCTGTGCCGAGGTCGGACAGGAGGTAGAGGCCGGCATTGCCGACTTCCTCCGTCGTGACGTTGCGCTTCAGCGGCGAGTTCAACTCGTTCCACTTCAGTATATAGCGGCCGTCGTTGATGCCGGCGAAGGCCAGCGTCTTGATCGGGCCGGCGGAGATCGCGTTGACGCGGATCTTCTGCTCGCCCAGGTCGGCCGCCAGATAGCGCACGCTAGCCTCAAGGGCCGCCTTGGCGACGCCCATGACGTTGTAGTGGGGGATCACACGCTCTGCACCGTAGTAGGTGAGGGTGAGGAGGCTGCCGCCATCCTTCATCAGCGGCACGGCGCGTTGCGACACCGCCGTGAAGGAGTAGACACTCACGTTCATGGTGAGATTGAAATTGTCCGACGAGGTTTCGAGGTAGCGGCCGCGCAGCTCGTCCTTGTTGGAGAAGGCGATGGCGTGGACCACGAAGTCCAGCTTGCCCCATTCCTTTTCCAGCTTGGCGAAGACCGCGTCGATGCTGGCAGGGTTGGTGACGTCGCAAGGTTCGATGATCTTGGCGCCGATCGAGCCGGCCAGGGGGCGCACGCGCTTTTCCAGCGCCTCGCCCTGGAAGGTGAAGGCCACCTCGGCCCCCTGGTCGTGGCAGGCCTTGGCAATGCCCCAGGCGATCGAGCGCTCATTGGCGACGCCCATGACGAGGCCTTTTTTACCGGCCATCAGTTGTGCAGCAGCGATCATGTACCGGTTCTAGCGGGGGATGGCTGTTGGGACAAGATGCCGGTGGTGGAACGCTGCCGACCCCCTCATATTGTGGTCATGATCAGGGAAACGACCGATCCGCTGGAGCTTTTCGGCACATGGTACGCCGAAGCCGCCACTTCCGAGCCGAACGACCCCTCCGCCATGGCCCTCGCCACGGTCGGTCCCGACGGCACGCCGGCCGTCCGCATGGTCCTTTTGAAGGATTACGATGCCGCCGGCTTCGTATTTTACACCAATTATGAAAGCCGGAAGGGCAACCACCTGCTGGCCCATCCCAAGGCCGCCCTGCTGTTTCACTGGAAATCCCTGCGCCGGCAGGTTCGCCTGGAAGGGCCCGTGACCAAGACCACGGCGGCCGAGGCGGACGCTTATTTCGCCAGCCGCGCCCGCGGCAGCCAGGTCGGCGCCTGGGCCTCGGAACAGTCGCGTCCGCTGGAGAGCCGGTTCGCGCTGGAGAAGCGGGTGGCGGAGTTCGGCGCCAGGCACCTGGTGGGCGCCGTGCCGCGGCCGCCGCACTGGTCCGGCTTCCGGCTGCAGCCGACCCTGATCGAGTTCTGGCACGACGGTGCCTTCCGGCTGCACGACCGGCTGGAGTACCGGCGCGGGTCCGCGGCCGAGCCGTGGACGACGCGAACCCTCTATCCCTGAGCGCGTGATGGCGATGGCGCCCCATAGGCTGATGCGGCTGGCGACGGTCGCGTCCATGTCGGTGGCGCTCATCCTGGTCGTCGCCAAGCTGGCCGCGTGGCGCATCACCGATTCGGTCAGCATGCTCTCGTCGCTGGTCGACACCTCGCTCGACCTCGTGAGCTCGCTGGTGACTTTTCTGGCCGTGCGCCACGCGCTGGTGCCGGCGGACGACGAGCATCGCTTCGGGCATGGCAAGGCCGAGGGGCTGGCGGGCCTCGTCCAGGCGGGCTTCATCGCGGCCTCCGGCTGCGCGCTTCTCGTCGCGGTCGTGGAGCGGCTCGGCAATCCCAAGCAGGTCCGGGAAGAGATGGTGGGGCTCGTCATCAGCGGGCTGGCCATCGTCCTCACGGCGGCGCTCGTTGCCTTTCAGAGATATGTCGTGCGGCGGAGCGGTTCGCTGGCGATCGGCGCCGACATGGCGCACTACGCGACCGACCTGGTCGCCACCCTTCTGACGGGCGCCGGACTATTCCTGTCGGGCCTGCTGGACCTGCCGCTGATCGACAGCGGCGTGGCGGGCGTGGTGGCGCTCTACCTGCTCCACGGGGGATGGAAGGTGGGGCGTGCGTCGCTCGATGTCCTGATGGACCGCGAGCTGCCGGCCGAAGAGACGACGCTGATCGAGGAGATCGCGCGCCGCCATGCCGGCGTGATCGACGTACACGAATTGCGGACCCGTTCGGGTGGCCTCACCAAATTCGTCCAGCTGCACATCGAGGTCGCGTGCGACCTTTCGCTGGTCGAGGGACATGCGATCGGCCAGGAGGTCGAGATGGAAATCGCCCGGGCCTTCCCGGCCGCCGAAATCATCGTTCACGTCGATCCAGCCCCTGCCGTGTGACAGAGATCAGATGACCGCTCGCCCGTCATTCATCGTCGAGGACCAGTCCGAGACCGTCGCCTTCCTCGAAGCCGAGCTGAAGCCCGAACGGAGGATCGACACGCACGGCGCCGTCGTCTTCCTCTGCCGCGAGCGTGCCTACAAGCTGAAGCGCGCCGTGAAGTTTCCCTACATGGATTTCTCGACCGAGAGCCGGCGCGCGGCGATGTGCGCCGCCGAGATCGACGTCAACCGGCGGTCCGCACCGGAAATCTATCTCGGCATCGCGCCGGTCCTGCGTCGTGCAGGCCGGCTGATGCTCGGCGAGGTCGGCGGACCGGCGGATAATGCCGTCGACTGGCTGGTCGTGATGCGCCGCTTCGACGAGGAGGGGCTGCTCGATCGCATGGCGGCGCGCGGGGCGCTGACGCTGGACCTGATGGCGGCGCTGGGCGCGCGCGTGGCTCAGTTCCATGACGGGCTTCCGGCCATCGCCTCGGGCTTCTGCGCGCCCGATGACTATCGCCACTCGGTTGCGGCCGACGTGCGCCAGATGCGCGAGGCGGGCGACCGGCTGGACCCGGCGACCAGCGAGGCGCTGGCCGACGCGATGCCGCGCTCGCTCGAGCCCTTCGTCGATCTCGTGGCGCGCCGCGTCGCGGCCGGCGCAATCCGCCGCTGTCACGGTGACCTGCACCTGCGGAACATCGTGACGCTGAACGGCCAGCCGGTGCCGTTCGACGCCATCGAGTTCTCGGACAAGATCGCCAACATCGACGTGCTCTACGACTTGGCCTTCGCGCTGATGGACCTGGCGCGGCAGGGCTTGGGCGCATTGGCCAACCGCCTGCTGAACGAATGGCTGTGGCGGGTCCGCGAGACCGAAGGCGCCTCACACGAGGAGGCGCTGGTGCTGCTGCCGATGTTCCTCGCGCGCCGCGCCGCGATCCGAGCCTATGTCGATTCCGCCGTCACCGCCGTGAGCGGCGCCGACAATGCCCCGGCGCGCGCCTATCAGAAAGCGGCCCTCGAGTTCCTGAAGCCCGCGCCGCCGCGTCTGGTCGCGATCGGCGGCCTGTCGGGCAGCGGCAAGACCACGCTCGCCTTGAAGCTGGCGCCGGAGATCGGTCGTACCCCCGGCGCGGTCGTCGTGCGCACCGACGTCGAGCGCAAGCGACAGGCCGGCGTGGCGCTGGAGGAGCGCATGCCGGCGGGCAGCTATTCGCCGGAGGCGTCGGCCCGGATCTACGCCGCTTTCATGGCGCGCGCCGAGCGCGTGCTGAGGGCAGGGCACAGCGTGGTGCTCGATGCCGTCTTCGCGCGTCCCGATGAACGCGCGGCGGCCGAGGTGCTGGCGCGCAAGGTCGGCGTGCCGTTCCAGGGAATCTGGCTCGACGTGCCCAAGGACGTCGCGCAGCAGCGCGTGACGGACCGCAAGGGCGATGCGTCGGACGCCACGCCCTCCGTGGTCGAACGCCAGTTCGGCTACGATCTCGGTCGCATCGACTGGGAACGACGCTAACCTCTCAGGCGCGCTTCTTGGTCGAAGCGCTGCGTGGAAGCAGGCGGGCGAGATATTGGCCGGTGTAGCTGTCGGGGACCTTCACGATCGCTTCGGGCGGGCCTTCGGCGACCAGTCGGCCGCCGCCCGATCCGCCGTCGGGGCCCATGTCGAGCACCCAGTCGGCCGTCTTGATGACTTCGAGATTGTGCTCGATCACCAGCACCGTGTTGCCGGTCTCGACCAGGCGATGCAGCACTTCGAGTAGCTTGCGCACGTCCTCGAAGTGGAGACCGGTGGTCGGCTCGTCGAGAATGTAGAGCGTGCGGCCGGTGGCGCGGCGCGACAGTTCCTTGGCGAGCTTAACGCGTTGCGCCTCGCCGCCCGAGAGCGTCGTCGCCTGCTGGCCGATATGGATGTAGCCGAGACCGACCTGCTGGAGTGTCAGCAGCTTGTCGCGGATGATCGGCACGGCCTTGAAGAACTCGCAGCCCTCGTCGACCGTCATATCGAGCACGTCGGCGATCGACTTGCCGCGGAACACGATCTCGAGCGTCTCGCGATTGTAGCGTTTGCCCTTGCAGACATCGCACTCGACATAGACGTCGGGCAGGAAATGCATCTCGATCTTGATGACGCCGTCGCCCTGGCAGGCCTCGCAGCGGCCGCCCTTCACGTTGAAGGAGAAGCGGCCGGGCTTGTAGCCGCGCTCGGTCGACTCGGGCAGTTGCGAGAACCAGTCGCGGATCGGCGAGAAGGCGCCCGTGTAGGTCGCGGGGTTGGAGCGCGGCGTGCGGCCGATCGGCGACTGGTCGATGTCGACGATCTTGTCGAGATGGTTCACGCCTTCGAGGGAGGCATGCGCGCCGGCATGCTCGCGCGCATTATTGAGCTTCTTCGCGAGCGCCTTGTAGAGCGTCTCGACGATCAGCGTGGACTTGCCGCTGCCCGACACGCCGGTGACGCAGGTGAAGGTGCCGAGCGGGATGCTGGCGGTGACGTCCTGGAGATTGTTCTCCTTGGCGCCCTTCAGGGTGAGCCAGCGGCCGTTCCGGGGTGGCGGCTCGCGGCGCACCTTGGGGATCGGAACCTGGCGGAAGCCAGAAAGATACTGGCCGGTGAGGCTCGCGCTGTTGCGCATCACCTCCTCGGGCGTGCCCTGGGCGACGACGTTGCCGCCGTGCGCGCCGGCGCCGGGGCCCATGTCGACGAGATAGTCGGCGGCACGGATCGCGTCCTCGTCATGCTCGACCACCAGCACCGTGTTGCCGAGGTCGCGCAGGCGCGTGAGCGTCTTCAGCAGCCGGTCGTTGTCGCGCTGGTGCAGGCCGATCGACGGCTCGTCGAGGACGTAGAGCACGCCCGTCAGGCCCGAGCCGATCTGGGAGGCAAGGCGGATGCGCTGGCTCTCGCCGCCGGACAGCGTGCCGGAGGTGCGGTTCAGCGTGAGATAGGAAAGGCCGACATTGTCGAGGAAGCCCAGCCGCTCGTTGATCTCCTTCAGGATGCGGGCGGCAATTTCGCGCTGTTTCGGCGTGAGCTTGGGGTCGAGCGCCAGGAACCACTGCACCGCCTCGCCGATCGAGAACTCGGTCGTCTGGCTGATGTTGAGGCCGGCGATCTTCACGGCCAGCGCTTCGGGCTTGAGGCGGGCGCCGTTGCACGTCTCGCACTTGCTCTCGTGCTGGAAGCGCTCCAGCTCCTCGCGCACCCAGGAGGAATCGGTCTCCTTCCAGCGGCGGTCGAGATTGGGGATCACACCTTCGAACGGCTTGGTCGTCTGGTACTGGCGGATGCCGTCGTCATAGCGCATGGCGACGGACTCGCTGCCGCTGCCGTAGAGGATCGTGTCGCGCACCTTCTTCGGCAGGTCGCGCCACGGCATCGAGGTCTTCACCTTGAAGTGCTTGGCGATGCTGTCGAGCGTCTGCATGTAATACTGGCCCGACGAATCGGCCCACGGCGCGACCGCGCCCTCCGAGAGCGAGAGCCGGTCGTCCGGAATCACCATCTCGGGATCGAAGAACATCTTTACGCCCAGCCCGTCGCAAGAAGGACAGGCGCCCTGCGGCGCGTTGAACGAGAACAGGCGCGGTTCGATTTCCTCGATGGTGAAGCCCGAGACCGGACAGGCGAAGCGGGCCGAGAAGACCGTGCGCTCGCCGTTATCGGCGTTCTCGGCGATGGCCAGACCTTCGGCGAGCGTGAGTGCGGTCTCTATCGAATCGGCGAGACGGTTGCCGAGATCCGGCTTCACGACGATGCGGTCCACGACCACGTCGATGTCGTGCTTGTATTTCTTGTCGAGCGCCGGCGCCTCGGCGATCTCGTAGAGCTTGCCGTCGACCTTTACGCGCTGGAAGCCCTTGCGCTGCAGCTCCTGCAGCTCCTTGCGATACTCGCCCTTTCGGCCGCGCACGATCGGCGCCATGAGATAGAGGCGCGTGCCGTCCGGCATCGTCTTGATGCGGTCGACCATCTGGGAAACGGTCTGGCTTTCGATCGGCAGCCCGGTGGCGGGCGAGTAGGGCACGCCGACGCGCGCGAACAGCAGGCGCAGATAGTCGTAGATCTCGGTGACGGTGCCGACCGTCGAGCGCGGATTGCGCGAGGTCGTCTTCTGCTCGATCGAGATGGCGGGCGACAGGCCCTCGATCGAATCGACGTCGGGCTTCTGCATCAGCTCGAGGAACTGGCGTGCATAGGCCGAGAGACTCTCGACGTAGCGGCGCTGGCCCTCGGCGTAGATCGTGTCGAAGGCGAGCGAGGATTTTCCCGAGCCCGAGAGACCGGTGATCACGACCAGCCGGTCGCGCGGCAGGTCGACGTCGACATTCTTGAGATTGTGCTCGCGCGCTCCCCGGACGGAGATGAAGCGATGCGGTTCGGCAGCTTGTAAGCGTGACTTGGCCATCTGGACCGGGACAATAAGGGATGCGGGGGATCACCGCATATGGCGATTAACCCCCAGCCCCGCCAGTCCCGATGTCACGCTGGCGATGCTTGCGCTGCCTGCACCCGCGCCGTCGGCCGGTCGTTCATCAGGAGCTGCGCGGTGCCCGCAATCAGGCCGATCAGGACGCCGATCTTCCAGGCGAGGTCGTAGGAGCCCATCAGGTCGTAGAGAAAGCCGCCTCCCCAGGCGCCGAGGAAGGAACCGGCCTGGTGGCTGAGGAAGGCGATGCCGGTCAGGGTCGACAGGAAGCGCAGGCCGAATATCTGCACGACCAGCCCGTTGACCAGGGGAATCACCCCCAGCCACAGCGTGCCCATGGCGGCCCCGAACAGCACGACCGAGAGCGGCGTGGGCGGGAACAGGAAGAACAGCGCCACGGTCAGCGAGCGCAGCAGGTAGATCGCACCCAGCAGCAGGCGCTTGGGGTATTTGTCACCCAGCCAACCGAACAACCACGAACTCAGGATGTTGAATCCGCCGATCAGCATCAGCGCCACGGCGCTGTAGGAGGCGTCCATGCCGCATTGGGCGAGATAGGTCGGGAGGTGGGTGGTGATGAAAACGAGCTGCAGGCCGCAGACGAAGAAGGCCAGCGACAGCACGACGTAGCCGCTGTGGCGCCGCGCTTCGTCGAGGGCGCCCCCCAGGGTGAGGTTGCGGTCCGTCGACAGGCTGTTGGGCAGCTTGTCGGCCCGACTGCCGATCCAGGCGGCCGGCAGCATCGCCAGGGCCAGGATCACGAAAGCCCAGACGGCGGCCCGCCAGCCATCGGTGTTCAGGAGGTAGGCGGCAATCGGTGCGGTCACCATGGTGCCGACCGAGCCGGCCGCCGAGACCAGGCCGAAGGCCAGGGTGCGGCGGCCGGGCTCGACGACGCGCGCGGCGATGTTTGCCGTGATGCCGGACGTCGTGCAGGCCAGCGACACGCCGATCAGCACGCCGGCGCCCAGGATGATGGGCAAGAGGCTCTGCGCCGTCGCCGTCAGCCAGATGCCAAGGATGAAGAGCACGCTGCCGATCAGGGCGACCCAGCGCGTCCCGTATTTGTCGGCGAAGACGCCGGCGATCGGCTGGCTGACGCCCCAGGCCACCTGCTGGACGGATATCGCGAGGGCGAAGTCGGAGATGGCGATGCCGAGTTCCCGGGAGGCCGGCGCCTGGAACAGGCCGAGATTCTGCCGGATGCCCATTGCCAGGGTCATCATCAGGGCCGCGCCGCCCAGCATGGCGTAGGCCTGACCGGTGGAAACCTGCGGGACGTGAAAGGGCTTGCTCATGGCCGGGGAAGATACGGGAGAGTTTGCTGTCCCAACCAATGAATTGTCGGAGGGCCGTCATGAGCAGACTTCACTTCACAACCGTTATTCGGTGGCTGCCCACAGGCTGCCGGAGCTAGTTTGCCCGCCGTGAGGTAGGTGCCGCGTCCCGCGGCGCCGGGAAAGCGAAGGAGGCCCCCATGGCGGGCAGCGTCAACAAAGTCATTCTCGTCGGAAATCTCGGCCGCGACCCCGAAGTGAAATCCATGCAGGATGGGCGTTCGCTTGTGAACATGTCGGTGGCGACCTCCGAGACCTGGCGCGACCGCAACAGCGGCGAGCGCAAGGAGCGCACCGAGTGGCACCGCGTCGTGATCTTCAACGACAAGCTGGCCGAGGTCGCCCAGAAGTTCCTGAAGAAGGGCGCCAAGATCTATCTCGAGGGCCAGCTCACCACCCGCAAGTGGACCGACCAGAGCGGCCAGGAACGCTATACGACCGAGGTCGTCATCCCGCGCTTTGGCGGTTCGCTCACCATGCTCGACGGCCGCAGCGGTGGCGGTGAAGGCGGCGGCGGTGGCGGCGGCATGGACGATGACTACGGCGGCGGCATGGGCGGCGGCGGCGGTGCGTCCAGCGGTGGCGGTGGCGGCGGTGGCCGTGCGGCTCCCCGCGGCAAGGCCGAACTCGACGACGACATTCCGTTCTAGGCGGTGCCGACGCCCGTCCCGCGAGGGACGGGCGTTTTCGGCCGCCGGCTCTCTCGCGGGCCGATGAAGCGGACCGTCATGCAGGAAAGCCCAGTGCGCGCAGCTCGGCGATGGTTTGCTCGGGCGAGCGGTGATGGATGCCGCTCATGCCGGTGGTGCGCGCGCCATCGACATTTGCGAGGACGTCGTCGATGAAGACGGCATCCTGCGGCTTGAAGCCGCCGAGGCGGCACGTCAGGTCGAAGATCGCCGCGTCGGGCTTCCAGCAGCCGACATGGCCGGACACCACATAGTCGCGGAAATGCCTCACGAACGGATGCGTCGTGCGCGCCGGGCCGCGCAGCCAGGCGTCGAGGAAGCCCGGGGCGTTGGAGAGCAGGTAAAGCGGGACCTTGGCGCTGCCCAGCCGCTCGACGAGGGCCGTCATCGGCTCGAACGTGTGTGCGAGCATCTCGTCGAAACGGTCGTAGTAGGCTGAGATCAGCGCCTCTTTGCCCGGATGGAGCGCCTGCAGTTCGCGCGTCGCGGTGGCCGGATCGCCGTCATAGTCCTGCCGCGTGTGCCACTCCCGCGTGGTCACCCTGGCCAGAAAATCCTCCATCTCCGCTTCGTGCGGGATCAGCTTCCGGTAGAGGTGGCGCGGATTGTAGTCGATCAGGACGCCACCCATGTCGAAGACGACTACGGAGGGGCGGGCAAGGGCACTTTCTGGGGGCAAATCACAGCCTTTCCCTGAGGTAAATTCGACAGGAATTTAGTCAATAAAATCAAAGTGTTAAAGGGGGCTTTCTCGGGCGATTTTTGTTGGTCTTCCGGGGCTTGTTTGCTAGTTTGCGAAATACCCCCGACGGAGCCTCCGGACGGGCTGCAAGAACGAGAAAAATTCCCAGGTTTCCGTGAGCGACGATACGACCCTGCCGCCGGCGCCGCCGCCCTCGGACGCGCCTCCGCCCCCGTCTTCTCCGCACGATATCGCCCCGATCACCATCGAAGAGGAGATGCGCCGCTCCTACCTCGATTACGCCATGAGCGTGATCGTCTCGCGCGCGCTGCCCGACGCGCGCGACGGGCTGAAGCCCGTGCAGCGACGTATCCTCTACGCGATGAAGGAAGGCGGCTACGACTCGACGCGGCCCTTCCGCAAGTCGGCCCGCATCGTCGGCGACGTGATGGGCAAGTATCACCCGCACGGCGACAGCGCGATCTACGACGCCATGGTGCGCATGGCGCAGGACTTCTCGATGCGCCTGCCGCTGATCTCGGGGCAGGGCAATTTCGGCTCGATGGACGGCGATCCGCCGGCGGCGATGCGTTACACTGAGGCGCGTCTCGCCACGGTCTCGGAGACGCTGCTCGAGGACATCAACAAGGACACCGTCGAGTTCCAGCCGAACTACGACGAGCGCGAGAGCGAGCCGACGGTGTTGCCGGCGGCCTATCCGAACCTGCTGGCCAACGGCGCCGGCGGCATCGCGGTGGGCATGGCGACCAACATCCCGCCGCATAATCTCGGCGAGCTGATCGAAGCCTGCCTCGCGCTGATCGCCAATCCCGAGCTGACCGTGCCGCAGCTCATGGAATACGTGCCGGGTCCTGATTTTCCGACCGGCGGCATCATCCTCGGCCGCAACGGCATCCGGGCCGCTTTCGAGCTCGGCCGCGGCTCGATGATGATGCGGGCCAAGACCAACATCGAGCAGAAATCCGGCGGTCGCGAGTCGATCGTCGTCACCGAGATTCCATACCAGGAGAACAAGGCCCGGCTGCACGAGCGCATCGCCGAGGTGGTGCGCGACAAGAAGGTCGAGGGCATCTCCGAGATCCGCGACGAAAGCGACAGGGATGGCGTGCGGCTGGTCATCGACCTGAAGCGCGACGCCATGTCCGACGTGGTGCTCAACCAGCTCTACCGCTTCACGCCGTTGCAGACGAGTTTCAGCGTCAACGCCCTGGCGCTCGACGGCGGCCGCCCGAAGCTGATGAGCCTCAAGGAGCTGCTCGAGGCCTTCATCCGCTTCCGCGCCGAAGTGCTCACGCGGCGCACCCGCTTCGAGCTCAACCATGCGCGCGACCGTGCCCATGTGCTGGTCGGTCTCGCGATCGCCGTCGCCAATATCGACGAAGTGATCGAGATGATCCGCCGCTCGCCCGATCCGAACGTGGCGCGCGAGCGGTTGATGGCCAAGGACTGGCCGGCCGCCGACGTGAAGCCGCTGATCGACCTGATCGCCGAGCCCGGCCGCGAAGTGTCGGCCGAGGGAACCTACCGGCTCTCCGAGGTGCAGGCCCGTGCGATCCTCGAGCTGCGACTGCAGCGCCTGACCGGGTTGGAGCGCGACAAGATCGCCGAAGAGCTGACCGAGGTCGCGAAGCTGATCGAGGGCTACCTCGAACTTCTCGGCGATCGCGACAAGCTGTTCGCGCTGATGGCCAGCGAACTGGTCGAGATCAAAGAGAAGTACGCCACGCCGCGTCGCACCGAGATCCTCGACAACGAGTTCGAGCAGGACATCGAGGACCTGATCCAGCGCGAAGACATGGTCGTCACCGTGACCCATGGCGGCTACGTGAAGCGCGTTCCGGTCTCGGCCTATCGCGCCCAGCGCCGCGGTGGCAAGGGCCGCTCGGGCATGGCCACGCGTGAGGACGATTTCGTCTCGAGCCTGTTCGTGGCCAACACGCACACGCCGGTGCTGTTCTTCTCCAGCCGCGGCATCGTCTACAAGCTCAAGGTCTGGCGGCTGCCGCTCGGCGCCCCGCAGGCGCGCGGCAAGGCCTTCGTGAATCTGCTGCCGCTCAGCGAGGGCGAGACGATCAGCACGGTCATGCCGATGCCGGAGGACGAGGCGAGCTGGGCGACGCTCAACGTCATGTTCGCCACCGCGCGCGGCGGCGTGCGGCGCAACGAGCTCGGCGATTTCGTGAATGTGAACCAGAACGGCAAGATCGCCATGAAGTTCGAGGGCGAGGATGCCGGCGACCGCCTGATCGGCGTCGGCGTCTGCAGCGAGGACCAGGACGTGCTGCTGGCGACGCGGCAGGGCCGCGCCATGCGCTTCCCGACCGACAAGGTTCGCCTGTTCGCGAGCCGCAACTCGACCGGCGTGCGCGGCATCGCGCTGGCAGAAGGTGACGAGGTGATCTCGATGTCGCTGGTCGATGCCGGCAAGGGCGTCACCAGCGAGGAGCGCGACGCCTACCTGCGCCAGTCACGCGCCGAGCGCCAGGCCGAGAACGCAGTGGACGCCGGCGAGGCGGCCGTGGATGCGCCGGAGGAGGAGACTCCCGCGGGCGAGGAGGCGGCTGCGCCGCCCGCCACGCTCTCGCCGGAGCGTTTCGCCGAGCTGAAGACCAGGGAGGAGTTCGTGCTCACCGTGGCCTCGTCCGGGTTCGGCAAGCGCACCTCCGCCTACGAGTACCGGGTGACCGGCCGCGGCGGAAAGGGCGTGGAACTGATGAGCCTCGCCAAGGGCGGCGAGATCGTGGCGGCGGTACCGGTGCTCGACACCGACGAGATCATGCTGGTGACCGACGCCGGCACGCTGATCCGTTGTCCGGTGGATGGAATTCGCATTGCCGGGCGTGCGACGCGTGGCGTGCGCATCGTCAACGTGAGCGACGGCGAGCGCGTCGTCACGGCCGTGCGGATCGGCGAGGACGATGCCGGCAACGGCGCAAATGGCGATAGCCAGCCCGAGCCGGAGGCCGGAACGGAGCAGGACTCCAGTTCCGAAACAAACGGTGGATAAGGACGGATCGTGTCGCTAAGACTTCGCCGTCGCAGTCTGCGCACAAGGGGGAGACATGGCCGTAGAACGCACCGGGGTATAGCCGGGCACGTTCGATCCCATCACGAGCGGGCACATGGAAGTGGTGCGCCGCTCGCTGCGGCTCGTCGACAGGCTGGTGATCGGTCCGCACATCAACGTGGGCAAGGGACCTCTGTTTTCGCTCGAGGAGCGGATGGAGATCATCAAGGAAGACATCGCGGATTTTCCACAGGCCGACCGGGATCGCATCACGGTGGTGCCGTTCGAGGGGCTGCTGATTCACTTCGCGCGCGACGTGAATGCGTCGGTCATCATCCGGGGACTGCGGGCGGTTTCGGACTTCGAGTACGAGATCCAGATGGCCAATATGAATGCCCGCATGGAGCCTGCGATCGAGACCATCTTCCTGATGGCCTCGGACCGGCACCAGTTCATCGCCTCGTCGCTGGTGAAGGATATTGCCCGGCTGGGGGGGGACACGTCCCAGTTCGTGTCCAAGAAGGTGTTCGAGCGTCTCAAGGCGAAATTCGTCAAGAAGTGAGGCCGGAACAGGCCTCGTTGACCATCGGCCCCTTGCACTTTATATGGGCGCCGCGCGGCGGAGAGGCCCGCGGCGCGGAACCGGGACGAGCCCGTAGCTCAGCGGTAGAGCATCTGACTTTTAATCAGAGGGTCGTGGGATCGTACCCCACCGGGCTCACCACTGGACCCAAGAAGGAGAAGAACGGCTCATGCCGTCGGTGAAAGTCGTCAACGGCAAGCAGATTGTGGTCGAGAATCTCGGTCCGATCGAGCGTGTCAGCAGCTTCTTCGCGCAGCCGTTCGTGCGGATGTGGCACCATCGCGACCTGATCGCCGCCATCCTGCGGCGCGAGGTTCGCGAGCGCTTCAAGGGGTCGATCGCCGGATGGATCTGGGCGATCATCGCGCCCCTTCTGATGATCGCCGTCTATACGTTCGCCTTCACGACGACGCTTTCCCTGCCGGTGGCCGACGGTACCGACGGCAAGCAGGTCAGCTATTCGCTGTTCATCTTCAGCGGCCTCATCGTCTTCAGCTTCTTCTCGGAAATGGCTTTCCGGGCGCCGATGCTGCTGCACGAGTACACGCACTTCATCAAGCAGACGATCTTCCCCAGCGACATGCTGCCGGTGATCTCGACCCTGCGCGCCACCGCTTACACGCTGATTTCAGGTGCGGTGATGCTGGTGTTCCAGCTGGCAATGACCGGCTCATTGCCGTGGACCGTGCTGCTGGTGCCGCTGATCTTCATCCCGTTCATGGCGTTCCTGATCGGCATGTCGTGGTTCCTGGCGGCATTGGGCGCGTTCACGCGCGATGCCGGGTACCTGATGATCACCATCGTGCCGCTGTTCATGTTCGCGACACCGATTTTCTACTCCCACGCCGGGCTGCCGCCGCCGTTCAACTTCTGGATCTACGCGAACGCTCTCACCGGCTTCGTCGAGGTGATGCGCGACGTGGTCCTGTTCGGCAAGCTGCCCAACATGATCGTGTACGGGTATACCCTCGCGATCTCGGTTTTCAGTTTCTATTTCGGCTACTGGTTCTTTGACAGGTATCGGAATGTCATCGTCGACGTCCTCTGAGATCGTCGTCGAGGCCAAGAACCTCGGCAAGGCGTTCCAACTCTACGCTCATCGCAACGACTGGTTGAAGCAGGTCCTGCTCGGCTGGTGGAAGGCGTACTTCAAGCCCTTCTGGGTGCTGCGCGACATCAGCCTCGAAGTGAAGAAGGGCGAGAGCATCGGCATCCTCGGTCGCAACGGCTGCGGCAAGTCGACCCTGCTGCAGGTGATCTGCGGCATGACGCTGCCGAGCCATGGCGAATTGCGGGTCACCGGCCGCATCGCACCGGTGCTGGCGCTGGGCTCGACCTTCGACATGGAACTGTCGGGCCGTGAGAACGTCCTGATCGGCGGCGCCGTCCTCGGGCTGAAGCGCAGCGAGGTCCTGCGCAAGTTCGACTCGATCGCCGAGTTCGCCGGCATCGGCGAATACATGGACCAGCCGGTGAAGCACTATTCGATGGGTATGCGCACGCGCCTGGCCTTCTCGATCTGCGCCCATGTCGAGGCCGAGATTCTCGTCGTCGACGAGGCTCTGTCGGTCGGCGACGCCGCCTTCCAGCGCAAGTGCCTCGACTGGATCGACAACTTCCGCAAGACCGGCACGCTGCTCTTCGTCTCCCATTCGATGGCGGAGGTGCGCCGTCTGTGCACGCGCGCCATCTGGATCGAGGAAGGGCGCATCCGCGAGCAGGGCGACCCCAACGACGTCATTCGCTCCTATCACCGCGCCCTGCTGGTCGAGAAGGACGACGTCCAGCGCTTCTCTTCCGGGAACGCCAAGCAGGCGCAGGCTGCTGCGGGCGAGTGATCCGGCATGGAGCCGGGGACCCTGGCGTGGCTCGGCTTCGGCTGGTGGGGACTTGGCACGGTAATCCAGTGGGTAAGCGCGGGACTCGCCCGGACGCCTAGGAAGACCGCCGCCGGCGGCCGCTACCGGGCGCAGGATTTCAGCATCGTGGCGCCGATGGCCGGCGCGGAAGACGCGACCGCCGCCTACGTTCAGGCGCTGCGGCGGCTGGCCGACGCCGGCGCGGAAATCCTGATCTGCGTGGCCCGGCCGGACGATGGCGCCGTGGCGCCGATCCGGGCGCTGTGGCCCGATGCCCCCGTTCTCGTCGGCAACGACGACACCTTCAATCCCAAGATGAACAACGTGCGCAAGGGGCTGGAGGCCGCCGCCCGCCCGGTCGTGGCGCTCTGCGATGCTGGCATCGGCCTCGACCCGGACGATCTGCTGCGGGCCGCGGCCCCCCTGGCGACCGGGACGGGGCTCGTGCTGGCGCTCAAGGCGGCCGAAGCGCCGGGAAGCTTCGCGGCCGAGGTCGAACGCGCCTATATCGACGGCCACCAGGCGCGGTTCCTGTTCGCCGCCGATCGACTCGGCATCGCGGTCGCGTCCGGTGGCGTCACGCTCATGACCCGTGAAACGCTCGAGCGCATCGGCAACTGGCGCGGCTTCAACCGCTGGATCGCCGACGACTATTCGGTCACCCGCTCGGTGCGGGAATTGGGCCTCAGGACCTGCCTGGGCGCTGTCATGCCCCGGCTGCCGCTCGGCAGGCGGTCGTGGTCTGCGGTGTGGCGGCGCCAGGTGCGCTGGGCGCGCACCCGCCTGCGCCTGCCGGTCTGGCCACTCGTGCTCTGGGAGCCGGCGATCGGCTGGGCGGCCACGGGCGGGGCAGGGACGATCGGCCTTCTCGGGTTCGGGGGGAACGCCGCGGTGATATCTGCCGGATGGGCAGTCCATACGGTCGGTTGGCTCCTCGCCGAAAAATGGTTCATGACGGGGCGCGGCCTGTCGTTCGGGATGCGGGCGGCGGCCGCCGCCCTCCTGCGAGAGGGGCTGGCGCCGGTTCTCATCGTCAGTGCGCTTTGGGGCCGGACGATTTATTGGCGGGGGACCGATTTGGGCGGCCAGTGGCGGGAAACCTCCAGGGAGCCGAAGAGGGATGCCGCTTCGGGGAAGTCCGTATGAATAGTGTGAACCGCAGACAGCCAATCTCGACCGTAATGCTGCCGGCCAAGGTCGATTCCGTCACCGTGGCGTCGGTCGAGGTGATGCTGGTGGCCGCGCTCCGGCCCGGTGCGCGGATTGTCGTCGACGGCAGCCAGGTCACCTACATGAGTGCCGCGGGCGTGCGCACGTTCGCGTCGGTCCTTCACAAGGCGGCCGAAGTCGAGGCTCGAATCGTTTTCTGCCGCTTCACCGGTGCGGCGTGGGACTGTCTGCTGGTCAGTGGTTTCTCCGAATTGCTCGAGATCGCGCCAACGGTGGAGGAGGCCTCGGCGCGATTGGAGAGGGAGCCACCACATGTTGGTGGGGAAAGCTTGCACCGGCGAGGCGGCACAGGTTAATTAGCGGTTGGACTGAGCGACTTATCAATAGGTTGGGGCATGGCGCGGTACTCAGTGCGGCGACTGTTCCGGACGGAGATCGGGATTTGACAATTTGGAGCTGGCTGCGCGCCGCCGCGCGACCTACCGCAATTGTCCTCAGCCTCGGTTTTGGCCTGGCGGCCTGCACCGCGTTGCCCGGCGACGGTCCCTGGATGGGCGGCGCGGCGACGACAACGACGGAAGCCCTTCCGTTCGACGTGATCGATCTCACGCCGACCACCATCGCCAACTATCGCCAGCCGCCGCCCGTCGACCGTCCGTCGACGGTGAGCAATCTGTCGGCCGGATCGCGCATTTCGGTGGCGCCCGGCGATGCCATCAAGGTACGGATTTTCGAGCCCTACGAAGGCAGCATCTTTCCGACCATCCAGCGGCCCGGCGCGGACTTCGGCGTCCAGCGCGTGACCGATGACGGCACGATCAACGTTCCCTTCGTCGGCACCGTGAAGGTCGCCGGCCTCGACCTCAACCAGATCGAGAAGAAGATCGCCCAGCAGGTCGCGACCTCGGGCAAGGCGCAGGACCCGCAGGTCATCGTCGAATTCGTTGCCGACCGGACGCACACCGTGATGGTGTCCGGCGACGTGCGGCAGCCCGGGCGGGTTTCCCTGCTGGAAGGGGTCCGGACCGTCGTCGAGGCGATCAACAAGGCTGGCGGCCCGTCTGGCGTAGGCGGGCAGGGCGGCACTGGTGTCGGCGCCAACCAGCTCGAAGTCGTGATGCGGCGCAACGGTCAGATCATTCTCCAGTCGCAGTATTCCGACCTTCTGGCCGGAGCCGACGTCGGCCTCCAGAAGAACGACGAGATCGTCGTTCGCCCGAATGCCCGCATGTTCACGGTGCTGGGTGCCGTGGTAAAAGCCGGCAACGTCGATATGCCCAAGCACACGATCAGCCTGCTCGAGGCGATGGGCATGGTCGGCGGCCTCAACGATGCCCGGGCAAACAAAACGGGCGTTTATGTGTTCAGAATGGGGGATTTGCAGAATAATCCCACCGCCCGGGCCCGCGTTTTCCGACTGGACCTTTACCAGCCGGTATCTATCTTCATCGCTCAGCAGTTCCCGGTGCAGCCGAAGGACGTCGTCTACATCACGAATGCCCCGCTCTACGAGTACGACAAGATCCTGACATCAATCTATCGTACATTCTCGATCGTGGGCGTCCTGAGAGGCAATCTGATCACCTCGACGACCTTCTAGAGGCCACCTTCCAACTAGGGGCAGCGTCCCCGGGCGTTTTTTGGTACTATCTATTATGGCGCAGGCAAGAAAGTTCACTTGGGGCGCCGCAGGGTTGGCCGCGTTCATCGTCATCGCGGGCCTGATCCTGTGGATGATGCCCAGCCGGCAGACCAGCAGTGCCCAGGATGGCCCCAGGCCCCTGCCGCCGCTGATTTCGCGTGGCTACACCGATGCGCCCTCGGGTACCGCCCTGATCGCCGGCGATCCGGCTGGCGGCGGCGTGCTGATCGAGCTCAAGGTGACCGACGGCCAGAAGGTGAAACTCAACGACGTCATCGCCGTCCTCTCGAATTACCCGAAGGCCGACATCGCCGTGCGAACCTCGGAGGCGGAACTCGCCAAGACCGAGAAGGCCCGCGAGGCGATGGTCAGCGGCTACCGCAGGGCCGAGATCGCCATGCAGGAGGTCGTGGTCAAGTCGGCGGTCGAGGAGAACAAGCTCAAGGTCCTCGAAATGCAGCGTTCCGGCAAGCCGCCGGACCAGAAGCAGCTCGAACTGAACATTTCGCAGCAGAGCCTCGAGCGTGAGCAGGCCAAGTTGCGCATACAGAGGGAAACGCTCGAGAGCGACCTCCAGCAGAGCAACAACGACATCGCCATCATAAAGGCGAAGCTCGACAACGCCCGCAGCACGCGTGAGCAGGCCCTTGTCCGCTCGCCGCTCGACGGTATCGTGATCCAGATCTACACGCGCCAGGGCGAGCGTATCTCGCCGAACGGCATCGCCAAGATCGTCGACCTCTCGCAGTTGCGCGTCCTGGCCGACGTCGACGAGCTGAATGTCGGCCGTATCGCCGCCGGTGGAAAGGTCGAAGTGACGTTCCGCGGCAGTCCGACCGTCTACGCGGGCACGATTTCCCGGGTGGCGCCGACCGTGAAGCGGATGCAGCGCATGGAGCCCGACGGCGGTTCCTCGACCGATGCTCGTGTCGTGCAGGTCGAGATCCAACTCGACGACCCGTCCAGCATGCCGCAGGTCCTGGGCCGCGAGACTCGCGTCACCTTCCTCTGATGGCTCTCACGCTGCCAGCCAATCCGTCGTCGCGGCCGCGGCGGTGGTTCCAGTGGCGGCCCAGCTTCTCGCTGAAGCGGCTGAGGGCGGCCGCCGTCACGGCGACGAGCATGCCGCTGGGTTCCCAGCAGTTGAAACGGCAGCGGACCAGCACGCTGCTGTCACTGGCGGGCGTGACGGCAAGCCTCCTCGTCATCTTCGCGCAGCTCGGCATCGAGCGCGCCGTCTACGATTCGGCGATCCGCCTCCACCGGTCCGTCGTGGGTGACCTCGTCCTGGTGCCCTACGGCTTCAAGTCGTTGCAGCTGCATGCCGAGGTACCGGCGTCGATGACCGACGTCGTGTCGGCCAACCCCGCCGTCACCAATACGCTGCCGTTCTGGTTCGGCGTCATGTCCATCAAGCATTCCGGGATGGATTCGGGCCGCCGCATCGCGTGGTATGCCGTCGATGTCGAGCGCCCGGCGATCGACGTGCCTGGGCTGCGGGACAACCTCTACCGGCTGCGCGAGGCGCGCCGGCTGCTCTACGATCGCGAATCGCGCCCCTATTTCGGCGACCTCGCCGACCAGGTCGGTCCCGGCAAGCCGGAGTTCCAGGTGCTGGGCCCCCCCGACAATCGCGGTCTTCTCCGCCAGCTCTTCGTCGTCGGCACGTTCGCGCTCGGCCCCAACGTGCTGAACGACGGCTCGATCATCATGTCGGAGGACACGATGGCAGAGGTGTTCGGCTCATGGTGGTCGGACCGGCCGGCCTTCATCGCCGTCCAACTCGCCAAGGGCTCCGACGTCGACGCGGTCCGCAAGGAACTGAACACGGCCCTCGCGGGACGTGGCGAGGTGCTGACCCTGCGCGACTTCGAGAAGCGCGAGCGCACCTATTGGTCGCGCGAAACGCCGGTCGGCTACATCACGGATCTGGGTTTCGTGATGGGCGTGATGATCGGCATGGTCTTCATCTACTACGCCCAGTACCAGATCATCCGCTTCTACCTGCCGGAATACGCCATCCTGAAGAGCCTGGGCTACGACTGGTGGTTCTTCCTGTTCATGATCGGACAGATTGGCGCGGCGATCATCACGCCCGCCTTCCTCGTCGCCTTCACGCTGGGCCGGTTCGTCTACGGCGCGACCGAGGCCGCCATGCATCTCGGCATGACGATGGGCCTCAGGGAAATGGTCGTCGCCCTTGTCGCCTGCATGATCATGACCGTCGTTTCCAGCCTGTTTGCCATTCGCCGCCTGTGGCGGGTCGACCCCATCATGCTGTTCGAGTGACCATGACGACCGACACACATGGCTTCGGGCCGCCCGTCGTCGAAGCGGTCGACGTCCATCACCACTATGGCGAGGGGCCGCAACGGGTCGACGTGCTGTTCGACATCAACATGCAGGTTCGCGAGGGCGAGTTGGTGATCGTCACCGGCCCGTCGGGATCGGGCAAGACCACCCTGCTCACCATTCTCGGGACCATGCGCAAGCCCTCCGAGGGCAAGCTGCGTCTGCTCGGCACCGACATCGTCGGCCTGAACGGCGCCAGCCTCGACGAGCTGCGCAACCGCATCCGCTTCCTGTTCCAGAAGCGCAATCTCCTGTCTTCGCTTACGGCGCTGCAGAACGTCATTGCCGGCGTTTCCACGACACCGCTGGCCGATCCCGCCTGGGACGAGCGGCGCGCCCGCCATCTGCTCACCATGCTGGGCCTGGGCGATAAGGCGGCCTCCTGGCCCGACGAACTGTCGGGCGGTCAGCAGCAGCGCGTGGCCATCGCCCGCACCATGATCGGGTTGCCCGACCTCATCATCGCCGACGAGCCCACCTCGGCGCTCGACCGCGTGTCGGGCCGGCTGGTCGTCGACCAGCTGAAGGACCTCGCGCTGCGCGCCAAGTGCGCGGTGGTCCTGTCGACCCATGACGAGCGCATCTTCGACGTCGCCTCGCGCCGCCTTCATATCGAGGACGGCCGCTGCTTCGAAGTTCCCATTCACTATCACTGAGAGCGGCGGCCCATGCTGCTCTTCCTGATCGATCTGCTCGTCCTCCTGTGCCTTGCCGCGCAGGTCGCGATCGCGGCCTACTTCCTCTACCTGGTCTACTGGCTGTTCGAACTGCCACGGGATGAGAAGTCCGCGCCCGCCCTGCCGGCGGAGCTGCCGCGCGTGCTGGTGCAGGTCCCGGTCTACAACGAGCCGCTGGTCGTGGAGCGGTCGATGGCCGCGATGGGCGCGCTCGACTGGCCGCGCGACCGGCTGACCATCCAGCTCCTCGACGACAGCAACGACATCACCTCCGACATCGCAGCCCATGCCATCGCGCGCCTGCGCAAGGCCGGCATCGACGCCCATCACGTTCGCCGCAGCGAGCGCGGCGGCTTCAAGGCCGGTGCCCTCGCGGCCGGTCTCGCGCTCGACGACGCACCCTACGTGGCGGTGTTCGATGCCGATTTCGTGCCGCCGCCAGGCTGGCTGAAAGAGGCGATGGCCGCGATGCTGGCCAATCCGCGCGCCGCCTTCGTGCAGACCCGGATCGAATGGGGCAACGGCGAGCGCAACTGGCTGACGCGCGCCCAGCGCCTGATGCAGGACGCACACTTTGCCGTGGAGCAGGATGTCCGTGCCCGCCGCGGCGTGCCGTTCCAGTTCAACGGCACCGGCGGCATCTGGCGCCGCGCCGCGGTCGAGGAGGCGGGCGGCTGGTCCCACGACACGCTGTCGGAGGATCTCGATCTCGTCCTGCGCACCTATCTCAAGGGCTGGACGGGCGTGTTCCTGGTCGACACGCATGTGGTCGGCGAACTGCCGCAGAAGGTCGAGGATTTCGGTGCCCAGCAGAGCCGCTGGTCGAAGGGTTTCGTGCAGGTCGCCCGCAAGCTGCTGGGGCCGATCTGGAAATCCGCCTGGCCGACCGAGGCCAAGCTCACGACGACCGTGGCGCTGGGCCAGCAGCTCATCTTTCCGCTGCTGGTGGTCGGCGCGCTGGCGTTGATCGTCTCGATCATCGGCCACGGTCGGCTGCTCGGCATCTTCCGTTTCGGCCTTTGGCTGTGGCTCGCGGGCATGCTGGCGGTATTGTTCGGCATGACCTGGGGGGCCTACCGCAAGCTGAAGCGGGGCGGCACGGCGCGCTACCTGGTCACGGCTGCCAGCGTGCCGGCGCTGATCATATACCTCGCCGTCGCCAATGCCGCCGCGATCGTCGGCGCGGGCTTCGGCAAGAAGACCGAGTTCAATCGCACGCCCAAGACCGGCACCTGAAGACCACTATGGCAATTCTCGCGACCTTCGCTCTCCTCTTCGCTGCCCTGTTCGCGGTCTGCTGCCTGCTGCTGGCCGCCTTCATCGGCAGCCTTCTTTATATGGTGCTGCTGCATCATCGCCTGAAGGAGGCGGGGCTGCGGCGCGAGGAGAGGCTGTTGTCGACGCCGCTGCCGGCCGACGCCGACCTGCCACACGTCGTCGTGCAGATTCCCTCGTTCAACGAGGGAGCCGTGGTCCGGCGCGGCGCAGAGTCGGCGGCCGCACTCGACTGGCCACGCGACAAGCTGCACATCCAGCTCCTCGACGACAGCACCGACGAGACGGCGGAGATGGTGCGCCAGGTCGCGGCCGAGCTGCGGGCCAGGGGCTTCGACGTGGTGGCGCTGCAGCGCACCGACCGCAGCGGCTACAAGGGCGGCGCCCTGCACGAGGCGATGCAGAAGACACCGCACGATTTCTTCGCCATCTTCGACGTCGACTACATTCCGCCGACCGACTTCCTGCGCGTCTGCATGCGGCCGTTCTTCGCCGAACCCAAGACGGCCTTCGTCCAGGCGCGCTTCGACTTCCTCAATCCGCACGAGAACGCGCTCACCGAGATGCAGATGGTGACGCTCGACGCCCATCTCGGCATCGAGCAGGCGACGCGCTGCTGGGCGGGTCATCCGCTGCCTTTCAACGGCACCTGCGGGATCTGGCAGCGCGCGGCCATCGACGCGGGCGGCGGCTGGAAGGGCGACACCGTCACCGAGGATCTCGACCTCACCTACCGTGGCTGGGTGAAGGGCTGGCGCGCGCTGTTCCTCACCAGCGTCGGCGTGCCGGGCGAACTGCCCGCCGACACAAAGACCTGGCTGCGCCAGCAGCAGCGCTGGCAGGACGGGTTCCGCCACGTCTCGATGCGCATGTTCCCGGAGATACTGAAGAGCCGCGACATCACCCCCTCGGCCAAGCTGGCGGCGCTGCTGCATCTGTGCATGGCGCTGAACCAGCCCGTGCTGCTGGTCGGCGTGGCGTCCGGCATCCTCGCGGGACTGCTGGCGCCGTCGCTGGTGCCGCTTCTGCTGACGCTGTTCGTGGTCACCGTGGTCTGGGTGCTGGTCTGCGCGACCACCTTCCTGCGGGCCGGCCACAATTTCATCCGCGGCGGCGAGATCCCGCCGCTCGAATTCGGCGTGGTGCTGATGCGCTTCGTCGGCGGTCAGATCGCTACCGTCGTCCGCTCGTTCGGCGTCCATTTCAGGAAGATGTTCAGCAAGCCCAAGCCGGTCGTCTTCGACCGCACGCCCAAGCGCGGGAATTAGGCCAGCACGCTCTCGCGCAGCAGCGGGTGATGGGCGCAGCGCAGGCCGCCGCCGGTGCCGATCGGCCCGTCGAACGGGATCGGGATGACGTCGACCTTGCGGCGCTTCAGTTCCTCGATCACGCGGCGATTGTCGGCATCGACGATGATGCGGCCTTCCTCGAGCACGAGGCCGTTGGTCGCCAGAAGCGTGGCCTCTTCATACGAAACCTCGATCTTGTCCCAATCGCGCAACGACATCGGCAGGCCGTCGATCAGTTTCTCGGGGCAGTAGACCAGCAGGCCGGGCTTCACCAAACCGAGCGCGCAATCGAGATGGAGCACGTTCGAGCGAAGCGCCACCGGCAGGACCCGGTAGGAATCGCCCAGCAGGGCCTGCAGCCAATCGGCCCCGGCCAGATCGGAGGCGCAGCCGGAAATACCGACATAGACTTCGTGCCCGTTGAGCAGCGTGTCGCCGCCCTCGAGGAACGGACCGTCAACGGCTCCCGGCGAGCCCAGTGGCACGCTCGACCAGTGTGCGCCCCGGGAGGCAACGGCGGCCTGGATGATCGGCCGCAAGCCGTAGCGCTCGCGCTGGCGGCACTGCAGGCGCAGCGAGGCGTCGATCACGTGCTGGCCGACGACGATCATGCCGTCGCGCGGGAAGAGCTGGGCGCCTTCGCCGTTGGGCGCGAGGAAAGTGCGCTCGACGCCCTTCAGCCGCTCGGGCCGGTGCACCGTCACGCCCTCGCGCGCCACCAGCTCGGCCAGCGCATCGGCCTGGCGTTCGATGCGGGTCGCCTGTTCGGGATCGACGTCGATCAGGCGCTGGCCGGCATGGGCGCGGCTGAATTCGGCGCCAGCCGGCGTCAGCCAGCGCTGCGAATCCTCATGGAAGACGACGAAGTCCTCGGCCGGCGAGATCCCGATCACGACCTCGCGCAGCTTTCCCCATTCGTGGTGCGCGCCGAACAGCACCCTCAGACCCGGGCGTAGATGTCTTCGTAGCGGACGATGTCGTCTTCCTCGACATAGTCGCCGGTCTGCACCTCGACGACTTCGAGGAGCTCGCTACCGGGATTGGCGAGGCGATGGACGCCGCCGATCGGAATGTAGGTCGACTCGTTCTCGTGCAGGGTCATGACCTTGCCGTCGAGCGTCACCTCGGCGATGCCTTTCACCACGACCCAGTGCTCGGCGCGGCGGTTGTGGCTCTGCAGGCTGAGTTTGGCGCCGGGCTTTACCGTCAGGCGCTTGGCGCGGAAACGCTCGCCGCGGTCGATGTCCTGGTAGCTGCCCCAGGGGCGGTGCATCACGGCATGCTCGGTGGCGGCACGATGCTTGCCGTCGGACATGCGCTGCACGACATCCTTGAGGCGCGGGAGATTGTCGCGATGACCGACCAGCACGGCATCGTTCATCGACACCACGACGACGTCCTCGACGCCAATGACGGCCGTGAGCGGGCCGTCGGAGCGGATATAGGAATTGCGTACATGGTCGATCTCGACCGGACCTTCGGTGACGTTGCCCTCGCTGTCGGCCTGGCCGACGTCGAGCAGCGCGTCCCAGGTGCCGAGGTCGGACCAGCGGAAGCGGGCGGGGACGACCCAGCACTTGTCGGTGCGCTCCATCACGGCGTAGTCTATCGACTTGGCTGGCGCCTTGGCGAAGGCTTCAGCGTCGAGGAACACGGTCGAGCCGATCTTCTTCGCCTTGGCGACGGCTTCCTCGGCTGCAGCGGCCATGGCGGGCTCGAAGCGCTTCATTTCCGACAGCAGCAATTCGGGCGCGAACAGGAAGTTGCCGCTGTTCCACAGGAGCCCCTCGGCGATGTACTGCATGGCCGTCTGGGCGTTGGGCTTTTCGACGAAGGCCGCGACCTTCATCACCGGGCCGATCCGCTCGGTGCCGGGACGGATATAGCCATAGTCGGTTTTGGGCTCCGTCGGCGGGATGCCGAAGGTGACGATGCCGCCTTTCTCGACGGCCGCGAGCCCCTCCCGGCAGCCGGCGAGGAACTCCTCGGCGCCGATCACCAGATGGTCGGAGGCCAGGGCGAGTACGGCCTTGGCGCCCAGCCCGTGCGTATAGGCGGCGGCGGCGGCCATGGCGGGGCCGGAATCCCGACGCGACGGCTCGACCAGGATGTCGATCTCGATGCCGATCTCGCGCGCCTGGCTCTCGCACATGAAGCGGTAGGCGTCGTTGGTCGCGATCACCGGCTTGCCGAACAGGCTGTGGTCGGCCACGCGCAGCAGGGTCTGCTGGAAGGTCGACTGCTTGCCCAGCAGAGGCACGAACTGCTTGGGCATGCTCTCGCGCGACAGCGGCCACAGGCGCTTGCCGGAGCCTCCGACGAGGATAACGGGCGTGATGAGCGACATTGCGACAGCTTTCGTTGCCTGAGGGGCCTTCAGCGGGCGGCTTCTGCGGCCGCGTGCCGGGCCGCGATATAGCCGAAGGTGAGGGCCGGGCCAATGGTGATACCGGCCCCCGGATAGGTGCCGCCCATGACGCTGGTCATGTCGTTTCCGGCGGCATAGAGGCCCCGAATGGGCGCACCCTGGCTGTCGAGGACCCGGGCATGGCCATCGACCCGCAGGCCGAGGAAGGTTCCGATGTCGCCCGGGATCAGCTTCATCGCATAGAAAGGGCCGCTTTCGAGCGGCGCCAGGCAGGGATTGGGCGTGTGCGTAGGGTCGCCGTTGAAGCGGTGATAGGCGTCGGTCCCCTTGCCGAAATCGGGGTCCTCGCCGCGGCCGGCATTGGCATTGAAGTGCCGGATCGTCTCTTGCAGCACATGTGAATCGACGCCGATCTTCGCGGCCAACTCGGCCCAGCTTCCCGCGCTCAGCAGGTAGCCGTTGCGGATATGGGCGCCGAGCGGCAGCGGCGCGGGGCCGATCGCGCCCATGCCGTAGCGCCGGATGGCGCGGTGGTCGCAGAGCAGCCAGCAGCTCGTCTCGCCGCGGTCGCGGCAGGCCTCGACCATCGCCGGGACGAAGTCGTGATAGGAGGCCGATTCGTTGGCGAAACGCCGGCCAGCCGGATCGACGGCGATGTAGCCGGGCTTGCCGCGCTCGTAGAAGTGCGGGAACGGCAGCGTCGTGCCGTCGGGCTGCGGCACCAGCGAGACCGGGACCCAGGCGGCAGGATAGGCCACGTCCTCGGCCAACGCGCCGCCGGCCGACTGGCCGAGCCGGATGCCGTCCCCTCGATTGCCCGGCGGCGGTGCCGAGCGATGAGCGTGGCCGTCGCGGACATGGCCGTAGTAGCGGCTCTTCAGTTCGTCGTCGGCCGGGAAGCCGCCACAGGCCAGCACGACGCCCCGTCGCGCATGGATTTCCTGACGCTTGCCCTCGCGCTGCACGACCGCGCCGGTGACGGTGCCCTCGCGTTGGACCAGCTCGACGACCGGACTGTCCAGCCACAGTTCGATGCCGCGCTCCTCGGCGGAGAGGGCGAGGGCGGCGATCAGGCCGTTGCCATTGGTGAGGCGCGTGCCGCGATCGTGGTTCAGCCGGTCGACCGCATAGCGCACCGTCATGCCCGCGACGTGCAACGCAGATCGCGCCGAGCGCGTCATCTTGAACACATGGGGCAGGTCGTTGCGGCCGAGCATCATGCCCCCGAACGCCATCATCGTGCGGAGCGGCGCACGCAACTGGTCGAACCGCTTGCCCAGCCGCCGTCCGTCGAACGGGAGCGGCAGCAGCGAGCGGCCGCCCTGCGCCGCACCGGGCTTGGTCGGATGATAGTCCGCCCAGATCGGCACGGCCTCGTAACGCACATGCGTGTTGTTCTCGATGAATTCGACGGCAGGGTTGCAGTTGTCGAGGAACGCGCTGGCCAGTTCGAGGTTCAGGCGATTGCCGGCCTCGTGCTGAAGATAGGTGAGCGCGTCTTCCTTGGTGTCGGCGATGCCCAGCGCGCGGCCATGCCGGTTGGCCGGAATCCAGATGACGCCGGCCGAATAGGCGGTCGTCCCGCCGAACTGCCTTTCCTTTTCGACCATCAGCACATCGAGGCCGGCATGCGAGGCCGTGAGAGCGGCGGAGAAACCGGCGGCGCCGGATCCGACGACCAGCAGGTCGGTTTCGATCATGAGTGGGATCCCCCAGCGCCGCCGGACTGGCGCTCCAGATTTTCATCGCGGCGTCGCCGCGCTTCGCTCTCCAGCGCCTCGGCGAGGGCCGGGATGTGCGAGGCAATCTCGTAGAAGTCGCTGGCGTAGAGGACCAGCAGGGTGGTTGGTTTGACGGTGGCGATGGAGGCGGTGCGCGGCTGGCGGTTCAGCAGGGACATCTCACCGAAGAAGGCGCCCTCACCGAGGCGCACGGTGCCGCCGGTCGGCAGGCGAACCTCGACTTCGCCGCTGGTGATGAAGAACATCGAGTCTCCCGGGTCGCCCCGCCGCAACACCGTCACGCGGGCGGGGTAGTAGCGGGTGCGCAGCTTGCCCACGATCTCGGACAGGGTGACCACGCCCAGCGAGGTAAAGATCGGCACGCGCGCCACCTGGTCCCAGACCCGGAGATATTCGCGTCGCCGTTCCTCCTGGGCGAAGCCGGTGGCCAGGACGCCGGTCATCAACGCCAGCACCGCGATGCCACTGATCATCAACAGCGAACCGATGATCCGGCCGATGGGCGTCAGTGGCACTACGTCGCCGTAGCCGGTCGTCGTCAGGGTGACGACCGACCACCACATGGCGTTGGGCAGGGTACCGAACTGCTGGGGCTGGCCAGCCCGCTCCGCGATGTGGGCACCGGTTGCGGCCGACATCAGCAGGATCGCAAACACGATCAGCACGCTGGCGATCGGCGCGCGCTCGTTGGAGATCACACGCGCCAGCGTGCCGAAGGCCGGCGCGTGCAGGCCGAGTTTCAGGATCCAGAGAATGCAGAAGATCGAGGCGGCGTCGGCACCGATGATGCTGTAGCCGCCGGCCAGCATGACCGCCGGCATGACCGCCAGCAGGCCGATCAACCCGGGTAGGCTGGTCGCCCAGCGCAGCCGCGCCTTGAAGGGCGACGCGTCGGTCATGTGGAGCATTTCCGGCGCCACCCAGAGTCGGGCCGCATATTCGAGCAGGAAGAAGACGGTCACACCCCAGATCGCGGCGCGCAGGATCGCGCGGGGAGGGGCGAGCAACTCGTCGATGGACAACAGGATCACGGCGAGCAGGCCGATGGCGAGCACGGCCAGATGGATCGTCCGCCAGCGCCGGGCGCCGGGAGTGGGGTCGGAAGGACGCAGGAGGTCGAAGACCTGCGCGCGGAGTGTCTTCTCTGCAGCGGTCACGGAAGGACCATAGTCGGGCTGGCCTGCGAATTGCAACGCGGGGACGCCCGGTCTACCGTGCCGGTCTCTCCCGGATGAAGAGGTTTGCAACAAGGTGGTCAGCGATCTGCGCATTGCCGTCGACATCGGCGGCACGTTCACGGATGTCGTGTTGGAAGAAGGAAACCGTCGGATAACGCGCAAGCTGCTGACGACACCCCAGCGCCCGGAGGAGGCGGTCCTGGACGGCATGCGTCTCATTCTTCGGGATGCGGGCAAGGGCTTCGCCGACGTCACGGTTTTCGTCCATGGCACCACGCTTGCCACCAATGCCATCATCGAACGCCGCGGCGCGCGTACCGCTCTGATCGCCACCGAGGGCTTCCGCGACGTCCTCGATATCGCCAACGAAAGTCGCTACGACCAGTACGATCTCTCCATCGAGAAGCCGAAGCCCCTGGTGCCGCGCGCCCTGCGCTACACGATCCCCGAGCGCATGGACGTTCATGGCAAGGTCCGGCTGGCGCTCGACGAGGGCGCCGTGGAGGCGCTGGCCGCGACGCTCCGGATCCAGGGCATCGAGAGCGTGGCCGTGGCCTTCATGCACTCCTATGTGAACCCCGCACACGAGCGCCGCGTGCGTGAAATTCTCAAGGCCGAGCTGCCGGACCTCCGGGTGACTCTGTCGAGCGAGGTCTGTCCCGAGGTCCGCGAGTACGAGCGCACCTCGACGGCCGTTGCCAACGCCTACATCCAGCCGCTGATGGATTCCTATCTCGCGCGCATGCAGGCGGCCCTGGCCGAGGAGAAGTTCACCGGCACGATCTACCTGGTGACGTCGGGCGGCGGGCTCACCGCCATCGAAACGGCGCGGCGCTTCCCGGTGCGGCTGGTCGAATCCGGCCCGGCCGGCGGCGCGATTTTTGCTGCGGGCGTGGCGGCGCGCGCCGGCGAGAAGCGTGCGCTCTCCTACGACATGGGTGGCACCACGGCCAAGATTTGCCTGATCGACGACTACCAGCCGCATACCGCGCGGTTGTTCGAGGTCGACCGTGCAGCCCGCTTCCTCAAGGGCTCCGGCCTGCCCGTGCGCATCCCCGTGATCGAGATGGTCGAGATCGGCGCGGGCGGCGGCTCGATTGCCAGGCTCGATGCGCTGAAGCGTGTCACCGTCGGACCCGAGAGCGCCGGCGCCGAGCCCGGCCCGGCCTGCTACGGACGCGGCGGCCGGCATCCCGCCGTGACCGACGCCAATGTCGTCCTTGGCACGATCGATCCCGCGCATTTCGCCGGTGGCTCGATCGCGCTCGATATCGACGCGGCGCGTGGCGCCGTCGAGCGCGACGTAGCCGAGGGCATCGGCCTTTCCATCGAAATGGGCGCCTACGCCGTCTATGAGATGGTGTCGGAGAACATGGCGAGTGCAGCGCGTGTGCATGCGGTGGAGCGAGGCTCCGTCGTGAACCAGTACACGCTGATCGCCTTCGGCGGCGGCGCGCCGCTCCACGCCGCTAGAGTAGCCGAGAAGATCGGCGTTCAGCGCGTGATCGTTCCGCCCAATGCCGGCGTCGGTTCGGCGGTCGGCTTCCTCGCGGCGCCGGTGTCGTTCGAGCTCGTGCGCAGCCGCTACATGCGCCTCGACGCGTTCGATGCGGCGGGGGCCAGCGAGCTTCTCGAAGAGATGAGCCAGGAGGCGACGGCTCTGGTGGCGCCGGGCGCACGTGGCCTGCCGACCTTCGAGCGGCGCGTCGCCTTCATGCGCTATGTCGGTCAGGGCCACGAGATCATGGTGACGCTGCCGCAGCGGTCGCTGACCGTGGGCGATACGGATGCCCTGCGCGAATCCTATGAGCGCGACTATGGCGTCCTGTTCGAGCGTCACATTCCCAATGCGGCCATCGAGATCCTGAGCTGGTCGGTTCAGGTCTCCACCGAGGCCAAGCAGCCCGAGCTGCAGGGCAAGGCGGGCAGCGCCCCGGTGCCCCAACCGGTCGGCCGGCGCCCGGTGTTCGACGGCCGCAGCGGCAGGACCGCCGACGTGCCCGTCTATCGCCGGGAAAAGCTGCCGCCCGGCAGCGTCTTCGCCGGGCCGGCGATCGTGGCCGAGGACGAGACCTCGACCTACATCTCGGCCAGTTTTGCCGCGCATATCGATGCGTCCGGCTGTATCGTCATGGAACGCAAGGACGCGTGAGGAGGAACCCATGAGCCAGTCCAACAGCGTCGGCCTGATCGACCTGCAGATCATGTGGAACCGCCTGATCGCGGTGGTGGAGGAGCAGGCGCAGACCCTGATGCGCACCGCCTTCAGCCCGATCGTGCGCGAATGCGGCGACCTCTCCGCCGGCGTCTTCGATCTTCGGGGCCGCATGCTGGCCCAGGCCGTGACCGGCACGCCGGGGCACGTGAATTCGATGGCCGAATCGGTGAAGCACTTCCTGCGCTATTTCCCGATCGAGACGATGAAGCCGGGCGACGCCTACATCACCAACGACCCGTGGATGGGCACCGGTCATCTCAACGACTTCGTCATCACCACGCCGTGCTTCCGCAACGGCAAGCTGGTGGCGTTGTTCTCCTGCACCAGCCATCTGATGGACATCGGCGGCATCGGCTTCGGTCCCGACGCGACCGATGTGTTCATGGAGGGGCTCTACATCCCCATGCTGAAGCTGTTCGACCAGGGCAAGGCCAACGAGACGCTGATGGCGATGATCCGCGCCAACACGCGCCAGCCGGTCGACACCGAGGGCGACGTCTACTCCCTGGCCGCCTGCAACGACGTCGGCGCCCGTCGCCTGGTCGAGATGATGGACGAGTTCGAAATCGACTCGCTGGACCAGCTCGGCGACCATGTCATCGCCCGCTCGCGCGAGGCGGTGCTGGCCGAGATCGCCAAGCTGCCCAAGGGCACCTGGCACAACAGCATGACGGTCGACGGCTACGACGAGCCGGTGACCCTCGAGGCCACCCTGACCATTTCCGACACCGGTATTCATGTCGACTACAGCGGCACCACGGGCGTGTCGCGGCGCGGGATCAACGTGCCGCACGCCTATACGACAGCCTACACCGTGTTCGGCTTGGGCTGCGTGGTCTCCACGCACATCCCGAACAATGCCGGATCGCTCGAGCCGCTGACCGTGTCGGCGCCAGAGGGCTGCATTCTGAACGCGCCGAAGCCGACCGCCGTCGCCTCGCGCCACGTGATCGGCCAGATGCTGCCGGACGTGACGTTCGGCTGCCTGCGTCAGGTCGTGCCGGACCGCGTGCCAGCCGAGGGCACGTCGTGCCTCTGGAACATCAACGTCCGCGGGCGCGTGAAGGGTGGCGAGGGCGGCAACTATGGGTTCGGCATGGCCATCACCTCCAACGGCGGCACCGGCGCGCGTCCCGACAAGGATGGCCTGTCGGCCACCGCCTATCCCAGCGGCGTGCGCGGCACGCCGGTGGAGATCGCCGAGACGCAGACGCCACTGATCTTCTGGCGCAAGGAATTCCGTCCCGATTCGGGCGGCGCCGGCCGCACGCGCGGCGGGCTGGGGCAGATCATGGAGATCGAGAGCGGCATCGACGAGCCGTTCGACCTGCTCGCGGCCTTCGACCGCATCGACTATCCGGCGCGAGGGCGCGACGGTGGCGGCGACGGCGAGGCGGGCGTGGTGGCGCTCAAGTCCGGTCAGCTGCTGAAGGGCAAGGGTTTCCAGCTGATCCCGCCGGGCGAACGGTTGATGGTCCTGACGCCAGGTGGCGCCGGCATCGGCGTGCCGCGCGACCGCGATCGCACGCAGGTCGCCAACGACCTGGCCGACGGCCTGATCACGAGCGAGACGGCCGAGAAGATTTATGAATTCAAGCCGCCGCAGGCAGCAGAGTAAGGCAGCGGCTGGATACGGGGACGGGGTTCAACCTGATCACAATGGGGGTTTCGATGAAGCTTGGACGCAGGAATGCCTTGAAGGCGGGCGTGGGTGTCGGTGCGATGGCAATGGTCGGTGCGCCGGCCGTGGTGATGGGGCAGGCGGCCCTCAAGCTGCCGCTGGCGACGGTGTGGCCGGACGGCAACTTCCACACGGTCAACGTCAAGCGCTTCGCCGAAGAGGTGAAGAAGGCGACGAACGGCGCCGTCGACATCGACGTGAAGGCGGGTGGGCAGCTCGGCTTCAAGGGCCCCGAGCAGATGCGCGCGGTGCGGGACGGCCTCGTGCCGATGGCCGACATCCTGAACATCCAGCAGATCGGTGACGAGCCGATCTTCGGTGTCGAGGGCATCCCCTTCATCTCGAACAACATCGAGGAGCTGAAGGTACTTCACAAGTACATCCGGCCCGAGTTCGAGAAGGTGCTGCAGAAGAACAACCAGACGATGCTCTATACGGTGCCGTGGCCGACCCAGTACCTGCATCTCAAGGTCAAGGTGGAGTCGCTCGACGCGCTCAAGAACATCAAGATCCGCGTGCCCGACAAGAACGCCCAGGAGATGTGCAGCGCCATCGGCATGGCGCCGGCGCTGATCCCGTGGGGCGAGACCATCGCGGCGCTGTCGTCCGGCGCCGTCTCCGGCGTGTCGACGTCGTCGGTTTCGGCCGTCGACGGCAAGTTCTGGGAGTTCCTCAAGTTCTTCCACCAGACCAATCATGCGTGGTCGTCGGAGATCGTCACGATCAACAACGACACCTGGAAGAAGATCTCGCCGGCCAACCAGAAGATCATCGTCGACCTCGCCAAGAAGCTGGAGTCGGAGTTCTGGGCTTCCTCGCTGCAGGCCGACAAGGACAGCAACGCCAAGCTGATCGCCGGCGGCATGCAGCTCGTGATCCCCTCGGCCGCGATGACGGCGGATCTGCAGAAGAAGACGGCGCCGATGATCGCCGAGTTCTACAAGCGCGTGCCGGCGGCGGAGCAGCCGATCAAGGCCTACCTCGCCGAGATGAAGCGCGGGTGAGCGGCCACGGTCCGAATCCCAACGCGGGCGCGCCGCAGCCGCTGCGCGCCTTCCTCGACGGGATCGATGTCCTGGGCCGTCTCGACGGCTGGATGGGCGCCGCTTGTCTGGTGGTGCTCACCTGCCTGATGCTGGGCGAGGTGCTGCTGCGCGCTTTGTCCGACATCTTCCCCGGGATGCCATCGGACATTCCGGTTGCCTGGGAGTACAGCTCCTACCTGATGGCGGCGGCCTTCACCTTCGGCGCCGCCATGACGCTGCGGGCCGGCGGCCATATCCGCGTCACGCTGGTCGTGGCGCGGGTGACGCCAGAGGTGCGGCGCTGGATGGAGACCGTCCTGGCTGCGCTCGGGGTTGCCTTCTCCGGCTATCTCGCGGTGGCGATGGTGAAGTTCACCTGGCGCAGCTTCACGTCGGACCAGGTGTCGATTTCGAGCGCCACGCCGCTGTGGATTCCGCAGGCCCTCGTGACCTTCGGCATCTGTCTGCTGGTCATGCAGTTCGTCGCGCGTTTCTTTCAGGCCCTGTTCGGCCTGCCGCTCGAGGACGTGAACATGCGGGCCGGCTCGGTCGCCGAATGACCGTCGAATGACCTGCGTGTGAGTTAGCTGCGATGCTCGAAATCGTCATTACCATGTTCGTCGTGCTGTTCGCCTTCCTGGCGGGCGGTCTCTGGATCGGCTGGACGCTCGCGGTCACCGGCACCGTCCTTCTGGCAGTCTTCCGCGACATCCCGCTCGACAAGCTGCTGGCGCAGTACACTTGGAACATCCTGACGACCCAGGAACTGCTGGCCCTGCCGCTGTTCATCATCATGGGCGAGATCCTGTTCCGCACGCGGCTGTCGCAGACGCTGTTCCGAGGCCTCTCGCCGTGGGCGGCGCTGCTGCCGGGCCGGCTGCTCCACGTGAACGTCATCGGCTGCACGATCTTCGCGGCGATCTCCGGCTCCTCGGCGGCGACGACCCAGGTGGTGGGCCGCATCTCGTTGTCGGAGCTTCTGAAGCGCGGCTACTCTAAGGACGTCGCCGTGGGCTCGCTCGCTGGCGCCGGTACGCTGGGTTTCCTGATCCCGCCCTCCAACATCATGATCATCTACGGCGTGTTGGGCGACGTATCGATCGCCAAGCTCTTCACGGCGGGATTCATCCCGGGCTTTCTGCTCGCCGGCGGCTTCATGGCCTGGATCATGCTGCACACCGCGCTCAAGCCCGAGCTGATCCCGGCGAGCGAGCGCAAGGTGCGTGTCGCGACAGCGGCGGAGTTCCTGACCTCGATCCGCGAGCTGGGACCGGCGGTGTTCCTGATCCTGTGCGTGCTCGGCTCCATGTATGGCGGCCTGGCAACGCCGTCCGAAGCCGCCGCGGTGGGCGTGCTGGGCGCGCTGGTCGTGGCCGGCGTCCAGCGGGAACTGTCGCGAGCGGCCCTCAAGGCGATCGCCATCGGCTCGGTGCAGACCTGCGCCATGATCGCGCTGATCGTTCTCGGCGCCTCGATCCTGGGCAGTGCCGCGGCCTTCCTCGGTATTCCGGCGGCGGTGGCGGAGTTTGTGAAGAGCCTCGGCCTGTCCTCGTTCATGCTGATCGTGGCGCTGATTATCTTCTACCTGATCCTCGGTTGCTTCCTCGACGGGTTCAGCATGATCGTGATGACCCTGCCGATCGTCATGCCGATCGTGAAGGCCGCGGGCTTCGACCCCATTTGGTTCGGCGTCTTCCTGGTGCTGGTGGTGGAAATGGCGCAGATCACGCCGCCGGTCGGTTTCAATCTCTTCGTGATCCAGGGCCTGACCGAAGACGGGCTCGGCTACATCGCGCGCGTGACCTTGCCGTATCTCGCGATCATGGTCCTGTTCACGATGCTCATCGCCGTTTTCCCCGACATTGCCCTCTGGCTTCCGCGCTACCTCAGCAGCTAGTCTGCCCCTCGGGGCAACCAGGGGAACTGAATGGAACCGCGGCAGGTCAGGACGGCGGCCGATGCGCTGAAGATCGTCAAGCAGCGCGGGCTCACCCACGTGAAGGTGGGCGTCCACGACATCGACGGCATCCTGCGCGGCAAGTACATCCACGTCGACAAGTTCCGCTCCGCCCTCGAGGGAGGCTTCGGCTTCTGCGACGTGGTGCTGGGCTGGGACATGAACGACCAGCTCTACGACAACGTCACCTACACCGGCTGGCACTCGGGCTATCCCGACGCCAATGTCCGCATCCTGCCGGAGACCTGCCGCGAGATCGCGACCGAGCCCGGCAACCTGATGTTCCTGTGCGATTTCGTGGGCAAGGCCGAGGAGATCTGTCCGCGCGGCACGCTGCGCCGCGTGCTGGCGCGGGCGAAGAAGCTCGGCTTCGAGGTGAAGGTCGGCTTCGAGTACGAGTTCTTCGTCTTCGCCGAGACCCCGGAATCGATCCGCGAGAAGGGCTATCGCAACCTGAAGCCGATCTCGCCCGGCTTCTTCGGCTACTCGGTGCTGCGCAACTCCGTCCTGTCCGAGTGGTACGAGGACCTGCTCGCCATGTGCGAGGCGATGGACATGGGCATCGAGGGTCTGCACACGGAGACCGGCGCGGGCGTGCTCGAGGCCGCGCTGCGCGTCGACGATGCACTGGCCGCGACCGACAAGGCCGCGCTGTTCAAGATCTTCACCAAGGTGCTGGCGCAGAAGCGCGGCTGGCTCGCCACCTTCATGGCCAAATGGTCGAAGGACTGGCCGGGCTGCGGCGGCCACATGCACATGTCGCTGTGGAAAGGCGGCAAGCCGGTCTTCTTCGACGAGAAGGCGCCGCACCGCATGAGCAAGACGATGCGCCAGTTCGTCGGCGGCCAGGCTGCGTTGATGCCCGAACTGCTGGGCATGGTCGCGTCGAACGTGAATTCCTATCGCCGTCTGATCCCGGGATTCTGGGCGCCGACAGCCTCGACCTGGGGTGTCGAGAATCGCACGACGTCGCTGCGGGTCATTCCGGGTTCGGCCAAGTCGACGCGGGTCGAGTATCGCGTGGCCGCCGCCGACGCCAATCCCTACCTCGCGATCGCCGCGGCCATCGGCTCGGGCCTGTGGGGCATCGAGAACGGCATCGATCCGGGTGAGCCGGTCACGGGCAATTCCTACGAGAAGAAGCATCCGGCGAAATCGCAGCTTCCGCGAACGCTGATGGAGGCGGCCGGTCGGCTCAAGGCCTCGAAGCCCGCGCGCGATCTCTTCGGCGACGCCTTCGTCGATCATTATTCCGCAACACGCGAATGGGAAGAGCGGGAGTTCCGCAAGGCCATCACGGACTGGGAACTCGACCGCTACATGGAAATCATCTGATGTCTCTTGTCGGCAACTGGAACTTTCCGACCGCTATCCGCTTCGGCGCAGGACGAATCCGCGAACTTCCAGATGCCTGCAAGGCCGTGGGACTGAAGCGGCCGCTGCTCGTCACCGACCCGGGGCTGGCCAAACTCCCCATGATCTCGGAGGCGACGCTGGCGTTGCGGAAGGCGGGGATCGAGGTCGCGGTGTTTAGCGACGTGAAGCCCAATCCGGTGGCCGCGAATGTCGAAGCCGGAGTCCGGGTTCTGCGCGCGGGCAAGCATGACGGCGTTATCGCCTGGGGCGGCGGCTCGGGCATCGACACCGGCAAGGCCATCGCTTTCATGGCGGGGCAGACGCGGCCGCTGTGGGATTTCGAGGATATCGGCGACTGGTACACGCGGGCCAATCCGGCTGGCATCTACCCGTCGATCGCCGTGCCGACCACCGCCGGCACCGGCTCCGAGACGGGTCGCGCGTCGGTGATCACCAATGCCGAAACGCACACCAAGAAGGTGATCTTCCATCCGAAGATGATGCCGCAACTGGTCATCGCTGATCCCGAGCTGACGGTCGGCCTGCCGGCGAAGCTCACGGCCGGCACCGGCATGGATGCGTTCATCCATTGCTTCGAGGCCTATTGCGCGCCGGGCTATCACCCTTACGCGGAAGGCATCGCCGTCGAGGGCATGCGGCTGGTGAAGGAAAACCTAGTGCGCGCGGTCAGGGACGGGCGCGACATCGAGGCCCGCAGTCACATGCTGGCCGCTTCCCAGATGGGCTCGACGGCCTTCCAGAAGGGGCTGGGCGCCATCCATTCTTTGTCTCATCCGGTGGGCGCGGTGCTCGACACGCATCATGGCCTCACCAACGCGGTCGCCATGCCCTACGTGGTGCAGTTCAATCGCCCCGCCATCGAGGAGAAGGTCGTGCGTCTCGCGCGCTGGCTCGACCTGCGCACGCCGACCTTCGAGGGCTTCATGCAGTGGACGCTCGACCTGCGGCGCGAGGTCGGCATCCCCCACACGCTGGCCGAACTCGGCGTGAAGGTCGAGCATCTCGACCGGTTCTCGGAAATGGCCGCGGTCGATCCGACCGCCGGCGGCAATCCCGTCAAGGCGGGCGTGCCCGAGATGCGCAGGATGTACGAGGCCGCTGTTGCCGGGAGACTGTGATGGCTGATTTTCCCACCCAGGCCCGGGTCGTCATCGTCGGCGGCGGCATCATGGGCTGCTCGACGGCCTATCATCTGGCCAAGCACGGCTGGAAGGACGTCGTCCTGCTGGAGCAGGGACGCCTGAGCGGCGGCACGACCTGGCATGCGGCGGGCCTGGTCGGCCAGTTGCGCAGCTACCAGAACCTGACGCGGCTGATCCGCTACAGCACCGAGCTCTATTCGAAACTCGAAGCCGAGACCGGGCTCGCGACCGGCTGGAAGCAGTGTGGCTCGCTCACTGTGGCGCGCACCGAGGAGCGCATGACGCTCCTGCGTCGCTCCGTTGCCATGGCCAACGCGCAGGGCGTCGTGTGCGAGCCGCTGACGCCGAGCCAGGCCGGCGACAAGTATCCCATCATGCGGACCGACGATCTGGTGGGCGCGGTCTGGTTGCCGGGCGACGGCAAGGCGAACCCGACCGACATCACGCAGGCGCTGGCCAAAGGCGCGCGCAACGGCGGCGTTCGCATCTTCGAAAAGACCCGCGTCACGGCGATCGAGACGGAGGACGCTCCGTCGGGGCCGCGAGTCACCGGCGTGCAGACGACCGAAGGCCCGATCAAGGCCGAGATCGTCGTGAACTGCGGCGGCCAGTGGGCGCGCCAGCTCGGCCGCATGGTCGGCGTGACGGTGCCGCTCTATTCCTGCGAGCACATGTATATCGTCACGGAGAAGATGGAGGGCGTGCCGCGCGACTTGCCGGTCATGCGCGATCCCGACGGCTACATCTACTTCAAGGAAGAGGTCGGCGGCCTGCTGATGGGCGGCTTCGAGCCCGAGGCCAAGCCGTGGAACAAGGACGTCATTCCCGACGATTTCGAGTTCGGCATGCTGCCCGACGACTGGGACCAGTTCCAGATCCTGATGGATAACGCGCTGATTCGCGTGGCGTCGCTGGAGAAGACCGGCATCAAGACTTTCATGAACGGGCCGGAGAGCTTCACGCCCGACCTGAACTACATCCTGGGCGAGGCGCCGCAACTTCGCGGCTTCTATGTCGGTGCCGGGTTCAACTCGATGGGCATCGCCAGCTCCGGCGGCGCCGGCATGGCACTGGCCGAATGGATCGTGGCCGGCGAGCCGACGATGGACCTGTGGCCCGTCGACATCCGGCGCTTCGCGGGCTTTCACGGCAACGATGCCTGGCTGCGCAGCCGCGTCGCCGAGACGCTCGGCCTTCACTACAAGATGCCGTGGCCGCAGCGCGAGCAGGAAAGCGGCCGCCCGTTCCGCCGCTCGCCGCTCTACGACCGCCTCAAGGCGCGTGGCGCGTGCTTCGGCAACAAGATGGGCTGGGAACGGCCCAACTGGTTCGCCGGAGCCGGCAAGACGCCCGACATGCAATATGGCTGGGGTCGCGGCGCCCCCGGCGGCTGGTTCGATGCGGTCGCCGCCGAGCATCGCGCGACGCGCGAAGGCGTCACGATCACCGACGAGACCTCGTTCGGCAAGCTGCTGGTGCAGGGGCGCGATGCCGAAGCCGTGCTGCAGCGGCTTTGCGCCAACGACGTCGCCGTGCCGGTTGGACGCACTGTCTATACCGGGGTGCTGAACGAGCGCGGCACCTTCGAGAGCGATCTCACCATCGCGCGTCTCGCCCGCGACAAGTTCCTGGTCATCACCGGCTCGGCCCAGCCGATGCGCGACATGGATTGGCTCAGCCGTCACATGTCGCGGGACGCCAATGCCGTGCTGACCGACGTGACGTCGGGCTGGACGGTGCTGTCGATCATGGGGCCGAAGAGCCGCGAGCTGCTGCAGAAGGTGAGCAAGGCCGATCTTTCGAACGAGGGATTCCCCTTCGCCACCATTCGCGAGATCGGGGTCGGCTACGCCACGGTACTGGCCTCCCGCCGCACCTACATGGGCGAGCTGGGCTGGGAGCTCTACGTGCCGGTGGAGTTCGCCGTCACCGTGTTCGAGACGCTGCACGAGGCCGGCGCCGAGTTCGGCCTGCGCGATGCCGGCTACTACGCCGTCGAGACGCTGCGGCTGGAGAAGGGCTACCGTGCCTGGGGCCGCGAGTTGACGCCCGACGACACGCCGTTCCACGCGGGCCTCGGCTGGGCGGTGAAGGTCGACAAGCCGGGCGGCTTCATCGGCCAGAAGGCGCTTCTGGAAGCCAGGGGCAAGCCGCTCGCGCGACGGCTCGTTTCCGTGGTGCTGGCGGATGGCGAGCCGCTCCTATGGGGCGGCGAGGCGCTGCTGCGTGACGGCAAGCCGGTCGGCGATCTCACCTCGGCCGGCTACGGCCACACGCTCGGCGCATCCGTGGGTCTTGGCTACGTGAAGCGCGGCGACGGTGAGGCGATCGATGCCGCCTGGCTGGAGAGCGGACGCTTCGAGGTCGATCTCGCCGGCACGCGACTTGCGGCGAAGGTATCGCTACGCGCGCCCTACGATCCGGCGGGAGCGCGCATCAAGCTCTAGGCATCGGATAAGGGGGAGTGGGGGCATGCGTCTGTTGGTAATCCTTGCAACGGCGGTGCTCGCACTGTCGTCTGTTGCACGAGCTCAGGAAGTCGTCGTCTACACGTCCTACGAGCGCGAGGATCTCGCGCCCTACAAGGCGCGCGCCGAGAAGGACCTGCCGGGCATCACCATCCGCTGGGTGCACGATGCCAACGGCGTGCTGACCGCCCGCCTGCTGGCAGAGAAGGCCAATCCACGTGCCGATGCGGTCTGGGGCGTCGCGGCGTCGAGCCTCGGCCAGTTGGCCGATGCCGACGTGCTGCTGCCTTACTCGCCGCCCGGGCTCGCCAGGATTCCCGCCAAGTTTCGCGATCCCTCCAATCCGCCACGCTGGTTCGGCAACTCCGCCTGGGTCGCCGCGATCGTGTTCAACGAAGCGGAAGGCAAGAAGCTCGGCATCCCGAAGCCAGAGACCTGGGCTGATCTCACCAAGCCCGTCTACAAGGGCAAGGTCGTGATGCCCCATCCGCTGTCGTCCGGCACCGGCTTCCTCGACGTCTCGGCCTGGCTGCAGGCCTTCGGCGAAGCCGAGGGCTGGAAGTTCATGGATGGGCTGCACGAAAACATCTGGCGCTACACCCATTCCGGCTCGCAGCCGGCGACGCTGGCGGCGCGCGGCGAGGCCGTGGTCGGCATCGCCTTCGACATCCGGGCGGCACGCGAGCTGGCGCAGGGCGCGCCGATCGCCATCGTGTTCCCCGAGAAGGGGCTGGGCTGGGAGATGAACGCCTTCGCCCTCGTGAAGGGTGCGCCGCACCTCGAGGCGGCGAAGAAGCTCGCGGACTGGGCAGCCTCGGATGCGGCGATGCAGATGTACGCCGAGAGCCGCGCGGTCGCGGCGCGGCCGGAATTCTCCAAGCCGGTGAAGAACCTGCCGCCCAACCTCGCGGACCTGCTGATGGTGAACGACTTCGCCTGGGCGGCCGCCAACCGCGAGCGCATCCTGGCCGAATGGTCGAAGCGCTACGACACCAAGGCCGATCCCAAGAAGTAATCAGTGCGACGGAGCAGTCTGTTCTGTCGGTTCCGTCGCGCTCGTCTTGAGGCGCGTCTCGGCCAGTTCTCCCGCCGCCTCGAGGATCGGGTAGGCCACCGTTGCCAGGTGGCCGTTGATGCGCTTGAGGTCGCGGATCACGTCCATGTGGATGGAGCTGGTCTCGATCGATTCCGGCCGGCCCTCGCGCAGGCGGGCATAGTGGCTGTCGGCGGCGCGCGCCTCGGCCTCGCGCATCGCGGTCTTCTCGGCGACCAGGCGGCGGGCCAGCGTGATGTCGCGGGTCGTGAACACGTTCAGCGCCAGCCTGAGATTGTCCAGAACGCGGGCATGGAAGGCGCGCAGCTCCGCCGTGCCCTCGGCCGAGAAGGCGTAGCGATTCCTGATCTTCTTGGCGGCCAGCTCCATCAGGTTCTTGTCGATGATGTCGCCGGCATGTTCGAGATTGGTCACGAAGGTCAGGATCTCGACGTAGCGCCGGCCGTCCTCCTCGCCGAGTTCGGTGCGTGAAGTCTGGATGAGGTAGAGCTTGATGGCCTCGTAGAGACTGTCGACGGCATCGTCGGCGGCCTCGATCGACTTCATGGCGCGCGCGTCGTTGCGCTCGAAGACGTCCATGGTCTGGCGCAGCATGTCGGCGACCCTGTCGCCGAGATTGAGCGTCTCGCGCATGGCGCAGGCCAGTGCCTCCGCCGGCGTGTCGAGCACGTTGGGGTCGAGGTTGCGGGGCTTGCCGGGATCGTCGGCCTGGGGGCGGTCGGGGACCAGGCGGCGGCACAGCGCGGCCACGGGATCGATCAACGGCAGGAAGACGATCGCGGCCACGACGCTGAAGGCCGTATGGAAGTTCACCAGCAGGCGGCCGGGCACCGGATCGAGCATCATCAGCCAATGGTGGAACTGGCCCAGGAACGGCAGAAGCGCGAGGCCGACCAGCACGCGCGTGATGAGGTTGCCGAGTGGCAGGCGCCGCGCCGCCGTGTCGGTCGCGGCCTGGTCGAAGTAGGGGGCGATCGCGCCGCCGATGTTGGCGCCGATCACCATCGCCATGCCGAGCTTGGGGTCGATGATGCCGCTGGTGGCGAACGACATGACCAGCAGCACGGTCGACAGGCTGGAGTGGATGAACCAGGTGGCGGCGGCCGCGACCAGGACCGCCATGACATATTCGTCCTGCAGTCCCGCCAGGACCGCGACGAAGGCGGGGGCGTTGCGCAGCGGCAGGGCGGCGGCTTCCAGCAGGTGAAGCGACAGCAGCATCAGGCCGAGGCCGATCGCGACGCGGCCGAGATGGCGCGCGCGGTCCGAACTGTTCGACAGGAAGGCGATGACGCCGGCCGCGATCATCAGCGGCGAGATCCAGCCCAGCGGGAAGGACAGGATCTGGGCCGTCAGCGTCGTGCCGACATTGGCCCCCAGCATCACCGCGAGGCCGATCGAGAGGGAGATCAGCCCGCGACCGGCGAAGGAGGCGAGCAGCAGGGCGGTCGCGGTGCTGGACTGCAGGACGCCCGTCAGCAGCATGCCGCCGGCAAAGGCCGAGAAGCGGTTGCGCGAACAGGCGCCGATGGCGCGGCGCAGAGTGGCCCCGAAGGCGCGCGTCAGGCCCGTGCGCACCATGCGCACGCCCCACAGCAGAAGGCAGACGCTGCCCAGCACGTTCAGGATCGTATCGATGCCCTGCATGATCGCGGAATCCTACGCCTCGTCCTTGAACGATGAAAGTTTTTTGACGGATTTGTTACGGTGCACGCTTCTCAGGACGCAAGTCGCGTCGCTTCGTCCATGAACGCACGAACGAGCGCGACGCGCCGACGCTCCTGCAGGCACACGGCATATTCCGCGACGGCGAGATCCTGATCCGTGATGACGATGCGCCGGAAGCGGCGATCTTCGCCCAGTTCGCTCGCGAACACTGCGCCGATTCCGAAACCTGCCGCCACCGCCTCGCGCACGCCTTCGCGAGTCTGCACCTCGACGATGGACGCCGGCCTGATATCGGCCGCTGCCATCGCCTGTTCAAGCACTTCGCGCGTGATCGAGCCGCGTTCTCGCAACACCAATTCCTGGTCGTTGAGCGCGGAGAGGGGCGTGCGGCCACGTTTGGCGAGCGCGTGGCCCGCGGGCGCGAACAGGACCAGCCGGTCGGTGCGCAGACGGACGGCGTGCAGGCGTGGATCTGAAAGGCTTTTGGCCATCACTGCGACATCAGCTTCGTGGCGCAGCAGGCGCTCCAGCACGACGGCGGAATTGTCGATCGACAAAGCGAATGTGAGGCCGCCCGCCCGTTTGCGCAGCGCAGCCATGATCGGCACGACATGGTGCGCGGAGTCGGCGGCTATGCGGAGATGTCCGCGCGTCAGCGCCCGCTCGCCCAGCAGCAGCGCCTGCGCCTCGTCTTGAAGGGCGAACAGGCGAGTCGTCACGCCATGCAGTTGGCGGCCGGTTTCGGTGGGCGTCACGCTGCGACCGCGCCGGTCGAACAGGCGCACGCCATAGGCCTTTTCCAACGCCGTCACCTGGCCCGAGAGATTGGGCTGGCTGAGGCCGGCGGCGCGGGCGGCGGCGGAGAAGGAGCCGGCCTCGGCCACGAGGTGGAAGGCGCGGAGTTGCGTCGGCGTCATATATAGGAAACCAATAGTTAACATACAGATTATATACTGGACGGATAGAAACCGCGAGACGATCATTCGCCCCATGACCACCAAGCCTGCTGTTTCTGAAACCGGCGATCCGCTGCTGCTGACGCCGGGCCCGCTCACCACCTCGGCCAGCGTGAAGCAGGCCATGGTCCACGATTGGGGCTCTCGCGATCAGGGCTTCATCGCCATCAACAAGATGGTGCTGGAGAAAATTGTCGAACTCGCAGGCGCCCAGGGGACGCACGTCACCGTGCCCGTCCAGGGCTCCGGCACTTTCGCCGTCGAGGCGATGATCACCAGCTTCGTGCCGAAGACCGGCAAGCTGCTGGTCGTCATCAACGGCGCCTATGGCCAGCGCGCGAAGAAGATTGCCGAGATTGCCGGTCGGGCGGTGGGAACCTACGAGACGCCGGAGGACACGCCGCCCGACCTCGCGAAGCTGGAGGCGATGCTGGTTGCCGATCCGGCCATCACCCATGTCTTCGCCGTTCATTGCGAGACGACCTCGGGCATTCTCAATCCGATCGCCGACCTCGCCATGCTGGTGAAGAAGCAAGGTCGCCGCCTGCTGGTCGATTCGATGTCGGCCTTCGGCGCGATCGAGATCGATGCGCGCAGCGTCCACTATGACGCGCTCGCGGCGTCCTCGAACAAGTGCCTGGAAGGCGTGCCGGGCCTCGGCTTCGTCGTCTGCCGCAGCAGCGCGCTCGCCGAGTGCAAGGGCAACGCCACGACCCTGGTGCTCGACCTGCATGACCAGGCCGAAGGCTTCGCCAAGACCGGCCAGTACCGCTTTACGCCGCCGATCCACGTCATCGTGGCGCTAGGCAAGGCGATCGAGGAGCATGCGGCCGAGGGCGGCGTAGCGGGGCGCGGCAAGCGCTACCGCGAAAACGCCAAGGTGCTGATCGATGGCATGCGCGCCATGGGTTTTCAGACGCTGCTGCCGAATGACCTGCAGGCGCCGATCATCATCACCTTCCACATGCCGACCGATCCTAAGTTCGTCTTCCAGAATTTCTATGACGGGCTCAAGGACCGCGGCTATGTGATCTATCCGGGCAAGCTCACGGTGGCAGATTCGTTCCGCATGGGCTGCATCGGCCGGCTCTATCCCGACCATATGCGCGGCGCCCTGGCGGCGGTGCGCGAGGTCCTGGACGAGATGCGGGTCACCAACGGCGGTCCGGCGCTGGCGGCAGAGTAGGGAAAGAAACATGGCACCCGACAGCATCAACGTCAGCGGCGGCGACATCTCCGTCAACGGCCGCAGCTACCGCCTGCCCAAGCAACCGATCGTCGTCGTATGCGTCGACGGCTCGGAGCCGGGCTATATCGAGCGCGCCGTCGAGGCGGGCCAGGCGCCGTGGTTCGCCCGGGTGTTCAAAGAGGGCACCAACCTGATCGGCGACTGCGTGGTGCCGAGCTTCACCAACCCGAACAATCTCTCGATCGTCACCGGCCGCCCGCCGTCCGTCCACGGCATCTGCGGCAACTATTTCCTCGATCCCGATACGGGCAAGGAAGTGATGATGAACGATCCGAAGTTCCTGCGGATCGAGACGCTGTTCCCGGCCTTCCAGCGCGCCGGCTGCCGCATCGCCGTCGTCACCGCCAAGGACAAGCTGCGCGGCCTGCTGGGCAAGGGCCTGGAACTCGGCGCCGGCAAGGCCTGCTCCTTCTCGTCGGAGAAGTCTGACAAGGCGACCCTGGCCGAAAACGGCATCGATCATGTGAACGAGCTGGTCGGCATGGACGTGCCCGACGTTTACAGCGCCGGCCTTTCGGAGTTCGTGTTCGCGGCCGGCGTCAAGCTGATGGAGCGCGACCGGCCGGAGATCATGTATCTGTCGACCACCGACTACATCCAGCACAAGCACGCGCCGGGCACGCCGGTCGCCAATGCCTTCTACGCCATGATGGACGGTTATCTCGGCAAGCTCGACGCCATGGGCTGCACCATCGTCGTCACCGCCGACCACGGCATGAACGCCAAGTTCGGCAGCGACGGCCAGCCCGACGTCATCTACCTGCAGGACGTGTTCGACGGCTGGGTGGGCAAGGACAAGGCCCGCGTCATCCTGCCGATCACCGATCCCTACGTCGTTCATCACGGCGCGCTCGGCTCGTTCGCGGTCGTCTATTGTACCAATCCGACGGAGTGGGCCGCGAAGCTGAAGGCGATGCCGGGCATCGAGGCGGCGCTGACCAAGGAGGAGGCGGCCGCCAAGTTCGAGCTGCCGGCGGATCGCCTGGGCGATCTCATCGTCGTCTCGACCCAGCACAAGGTGCTGGGCACCTCGGCGTCGCGGCACGATCTCTCGGGCCTCACCGAGCCGCTGCGCAGCCATGGCGGCATCTCCGAGCAGCGCGTCCCGCTGCTCTGCAACCGCAAGCTCGCAGACGGCGTGGCCACCGGTTCGCATCGCTGGCGTAACTTCGACGCCTTCGATCTCGCCCTCAACCTCGTCGCCTGAGAGACCTGACCATGGACACGATCACTCGCACAGGCTCCGACGTTCGCCACGAATATCTCCGCATCGCCGGGAAGAAGGTCGAGACCAAGGCGCGGCTCGAAGTGCGCTTCCCCTGGGACAACCGTCTGGTCGGCACCGTGCCGCGTGCCACGCCTGAACTGGTGGCAGAGGCTTTCCAGATCGCTCACGACTACAAGCCCAAGCTGACGCGCTACCAGCGCCAGCAGATCCTGCTGAAGACGGCGGACCTGCTTGTATCCCGCAAGGAAGAGCTGTCGCGCCTGATCACGCTGGAATCGGGACTCTGCCTCAAGGACTCGCTCTACGAGGTCGGGCGCGCCTACGACGTCTTCACCTTCGCGGGCCAGCTCTGCATGCTGGACGACGGGCAGACCTTTTCCTGCGACCTCACCCCGCACGGCAAGTCGCGCAAGATCTTCACCCTGCGCCAGCCTCTGAACGCCATCTCGGCGATCACGCCCTTCAACCACCCGCTCAACATGGTGGCGCACAAGCTGGCGCCGGCCTTCGCGACCAACAACTGCGTCGTGCTGAAGCCGACCGAGCTGACTCCGCTCACGGCGCTGTTCCTCGCCGACACGCTCTACGAGGCGGGCCTGCCGCCGGAGATGCTGTCGGTGATCACGGGCAATCCGTCGGACATCGGCGACGCGATGATCGTCGACCCACGCGCCGATCTCGTGACCTTCACGGGCTCGGTCCGCGTCGGCAAGTACATCGCCGAGAAGGCGGGCTACAAGCGCATCGTGCTGGAGCTGGGCGGCAACGACCCGCTGATCGTCATGGAGGATGCCGACCTCGACAAGGCGGCCGAGCTGGCCGTCGCCGGCGCCACCAAGAATTCCGGCCAGCGCTGCACCGCGGTGAAGCGCATCCTGGTCGTCGACAAGGTGGCCGATGCCTTCGTCGAGCGTGTTCTGGCCAAGGCGAAGAAGCTGAAGGCCGGCGATCCGCTGGACCCGGAAACCGATGTCGGCACCGTGATCCACGAGCGCGCCGCCACGCTCTTCCAGAACCGCGTCAGCGAGGCCGTGGCCAGGCACGGCGCTAAGCTGCTGCACGGCAATGACCGCCAGGGCGCGCTCTTCCCGCCGACCGTGGTCGACCATGTCGATCCGCAGGCCGAGCTGGTGCGCGAGGAGACGTTCGGGCCGGCGATCCCGATCATTCGCGTCAAGGACATCCACCACGCCATCCAGGTCTCCAACGGCACGGCCTACGGCCTGTCGTCGGGCGTCTGCACCGACCGTCTCGACTACATCACGAAGTTCGTCGACGAGCTGCAGGTCGGCACGGTGAACGTCTGGGAAGTGCCCGGTTACCGCATCGAGATGTCGCCGTTCGGCGGCATCAAGGATTCAGGGCTGGGCTACAAGGAAGGCGTGCTGGAAGCGATGAAGAGCTTCACCAACGTGAAGACCTGGTCGCTGCCTTGGCCGGGCTAGTCCAGCCGCATTACGGGGGCGTCGTATCGGCTTTGTCCCAGGCCTTGCCTGGATTGTAGCAGGTGATGGCTGCGCCCCTGGTCGCGGTGTCCGGGCCGATAGTTTTGCCCCAATTTTGCCCGGTCTAGCTCTTTGGCACGCCAACGCCAGTGCACGCGGGATGCCGCAGAGAGTAATTGATGTTCGACTGCAGATTCTGTGATACCCAACGAGTGCGCTAACTCGGGGGAATGACGATGAAGGTCAGGGTGATCACGCGCGTGCTGGGCCTGGCGGGTCCGAGCAAGGGCAGCCTGATGTATCCGCTGCCCATGCGATAAGCGGACGAGGTGAGACTATTACTTCACCCGAAGCAGCATAGAATCGCGTCGTGACCGTTGCGTTGCTTGTCCTGCTGAAGGTGATCGTGACCGTGATCATCTTTGGCATTGGCCTCGACTCCACGCCACGTGACGCGGTTCGCCTGTTTCGCCATCCCGCCCTGCTGTTGCGCTCCGTACTGGCGATGTACGTGCTGGTGCCGCTGGCAGCGCTTGCGCTGGTCAAACTGTTGCCGCTGTCGCCGGGCGTGGAGGCGGGCCTGCTCGTGCTCGCGGTTTCGGCCGGCGCGCCGCTGCTCCCGCGCAAGCTGCTCGGCATCGGCGACGGCGCCTACATCTTCAGTCTGGTCGTCGTTTCCTCGGTACTCGCAGTGATCCTCGTGCCGGTGTGGCTCGAAATCCTCGTGCCGCTGTTCCCGCGGCTGCCGCACCTCGCGCCGGAACGCGCCGCGATGGTCCTAGGCGAATCGTTCTTCCTGCCGTTGCTGGCCGGCATGGCGGTGCGCTGGCTGTTTCCGCGATTCGCCGCCTGGGTGGGTGGACGGCTGGTCGGTCTCGCGGGGCTGTTTCTCGCGCTGGCCGCACTCGTCCTCCTCGCGGTGAACTGGCACATCGTTCTCGAGGTCCAGTGGCAGGGCATTGCCGCCCTCGCCGTGCTGATCCTGATGGCGCTGGTCATCGGCCACCTGGTGGGCGGACCGAAAGACGAGGACCGCACGGCGCTCGCCGTGGCGTGCGCGACCCGGCATATCGGTGTCGCCGTGGTCGTGGCGACGTCGCTGCCGGGCGTGCGCGTCGCCGTCGTGATTTCGGTCTATATCGCGATCTCGGTTGCCATCACGTTGCCCTACACGCGCTGGCGTCGCAAAGTCGCGTCGGCACGCGGGGGCACTTCGCCGAAATAATCCCGATTGCCCTGCGGAGCGCGTGCGGGACAAACTGCCGCGCATTTTCGAGTATGGGGATTCTTCCATGAGTGTCAGCCAGGCCGAGAAGGCCCGCAAATTCCGTGCGCTCCATGACGCGCCGGGCGCCTTCGTCATTGCCAACCCCTGGGACGCGGGCTCGGCGCGCGTGCTGGCCGGCCTCGGGTTCGAGGCGCTGGCCAGTTCGAGCGGCGCCAAGGCCGGCGTACTGGGTAAGCGGGACGGCAAGGTGACGCGTGAGGAGGCGCTGGCCAATGCGCGGCTGATCGTGAACGCCACCGACCTGCCGGTGGCCGCCGATCTCGAGAAGGGGTTCGGCGATTCGCCCAACGACGCGGCCGAGACGATCCGCCAGGCCGTCGGCGTCGGTCTGGTCGGTGGTTCGATCGAGGATGCCACCGGCAACCCGGATCAGCCGCTGTTCGACATCGACACGGCCACGATGCGCATCAAGGCGGCGGTGGAGGCGGCGCGTTCGCTGCCGGTCCCGTTCGTTCTGACGGCACGGGCAGAAGGCTTTCTGCGCGGCAAGCCGGACCTGGGCGACGTCATCAAGCGCCTGCAGGCCTTCGAGGCGGCGGGTGCGGATGTGCTTTTCGCGCCGGGCCTGCCCGATCTCGCCTCGGTGAAGAAGGTCTGCGGCGCGCTGCGCAAGCCCTTCAACTTCATGGTCGGCATCAGGGGCAAGTCGTTCAGCAAGGCCGAGCTGGAGGCGGCCGGCGTGAAGCGGATCAGCCTCGCCACCTCGCTGTATCGCGCCGCGATGGCCGGCCTGATCGAGGCGGCCACCGAGGTGAAGGACAAGGGTACCTTCTCCTATCTCGACCGTGCTGTGCCGACGCCCGATCTCAACGCCTTCATGAAGGAGTAGGAGCGGGCGATGCTGACCGAAGAAGAGATGAAGCGCATCGCGGCCGAGGAGCGCTATCGCCATTCGATCCGCATGTCCCTCGAACAGGAAGCGGCCAAGCCCGCGGCGGAGCCTGCGCCGCCGCCGCCGGCTCCGGGATTCGGCTCGAAGGTCTATGAATTCCTGAACAGCTCCGTCGGCATGTGGCTTTTGTCTTCGGTGGTTCTGACGGGCGGCGCGGCTTTCCTGCAGCAGGTCCAGCACGAGCATGAGATCGCGCAGAAGAACCAGGCCGACCTGATCAATCATCGCTTCGAGATCGAACACCGGCTGGACGGGATGAGTTTCCTGCTGCGCCGGGCCAAGACGGTCGGCGAGGCCAAGGCCGCGCTGGCCGGTGTCTTCAAGAGCGCGATCCCCCTCACGCCGGAGCTGCAGAACCGCAGCCTCGCCTCGCTCTACCTGACGGTCTATCCGATGCTGGCGGGGGGAGAGAAGGAAAAGACCAACAAAGCCTACAATCTGGTCAAGCAACTCGAGGACGTGGAACTGCTGCTCCAGCCGCTGCCGGACGACAAGCCGATCGACGAGGATCAGCGCAATCAGATCACCAAGCTGCTGACGGCGATCCAGCAGCTCAAGTTCGCCGAGAAGTAGGCCTCAGGCCTTGTCGACCGATCCACCGCTGTCGACCCAGTCCTTGAAGCCACCGAGGTTGAAGACATTTGCGAATCCGAAATCCTTCAGGACCTTGCCGCTGAGCGCGGCACGGCCTCCCGAGGCGCAGTAGACGATCACGGTCCTGGACTTGTCGAAGGCCTTGTCGTGGTAGGGCGAGTCGGGATCGGCGCGGAACTCCAGCATGCCGCGCGAGACGTTGACCGCGTTCGCGACCTTGCCGCTGTTGGCGACCTCGGCGGCGTCGCGCACGTCGACCACGAGCGTCTTGCCCTTGGCGATCATGTCCTTGGCCTCGGCCGGAGTGATCTTCGGCACGACGGCGTTGGCGGCCTCCATCATCTGCTTGACACTTGTGGGCATGAAATCCTCCTGACGATTTCGCGGATACGGGACGGGGCGCGAACCCAACGCGGTCGTCCGACCCGCTGGCACGAACGCTGCTCCCTCCTATAAGGTGCCGCAAACATGAAGTTGCAAGGAAGCGGCCCTGGTGAATCCGTCCCGCCGCATCGGGACAGGTCGAGTTGAGCGCCCTGTTCCATGGCTGGCGGGTTGTCGGAGCCTGCTTCGTCATTGCCGCCGTGGCCTGGTCGCTCGGACTTTTCGGCTCCAGCGTGTACCTCCAGGCCGTGACGTCGGCGCACGGCTGGCCGATCGCCGAGGTCGCTTCGGCGATCACCGTGTTCTTCCTCGTGAGTGCCAGCATCCAGCGCATCGTGGGCCGCAGCATCGACCGGTTCGGGCCGCGCCCCGTGTTGTTGCTGGGCCTGGCCTGCATGGCGGCGGGTGTCGCGCTGATCGGACAGGTGAGCGCGTCGTGGCAGCTCTATCCCTGCTTCGTGCTGCTGGGCTTCGGGTGGTCGACGCTCTCGATGACGGGCATCACCACGACGGTCGCGCCGTGGTTCGAGCGCCATCAGGGCCGGTCGATGACGCTCGCCATCATGGGGGCGAGCGTCGGTGCGATTGCAGGCGTGCCGCTGCTGCTGCTCTCCATCGGTGAACTCGGCCTCGCGCGTGGTCTGTTCGTCGCCAGCGTCGTCGCGGTGTCGCTGCTCGGTCCGCTGATCGGTATCGTCCTGCGCTATCGCGGCCCGGCCGATCTCGGCCTGCCGCGCGATGGCGAGGCCCCGCGAAAGGACGCTCCGCCGACACTCCACCTCGCCCCGATCGCCACGGCGGCCAATCGACGCCTGCTCCTGTGGAGCGCTACCGTGGCCTTTGCGCTGGGCCTCACCATCCAGATCGGCTTCATCACCCATCACGTGGCCCTGGCCGAGCCGCTGCTGGGACGGGCGGGCGCCGGAATGCTGGTCAGCGCGGCGGGCTTGTCCGCGTTCGTTGGCCGCCTGATCCTGGCGCGCATCGTCGATCGCGTGAACGCGCGGCGGCTGGGCTGCTTCGTCATGATCGCGCAGGCGGCCTCGCTGCTGGCCATCGCGTTCTGGCCCACCGTGCCGGTCCTCGTCGTGGCGAGCCTGGTCTATGGCTACGGCATCGGCCATGTGACGACGCTGGGTCCGGTCGTCGTGCGCCGCGAGTTCGGCGCGGCGGCCTTCGGCACGACCTATGGCACGGCCGCCACCGTGATCCAGCTTACCTCGGCCTTCGGGCCTGCTTTGTTCGGTTTCCTGCGCGACGGCTTCGGTGGCTACGGGCCGGGCTTCGTCATCGCCGCGATCGTCACCCTGATCGGCTGCGCGTCCCTGTTCATCGGCGGTCGCGCCGGGGTCATAATGCCGGCTGGTTCGTCAGGGAGTAAAACATGAGTACCAGCGACATCACCCGCGTTCCCAATCCGCGCGTGCCGGCCAAATCATCGGTCGCGATCTACCGCCTGCCCGGCGGCGGCGGTTTCCTCTGGGGCGTGGCGACGTCGCCGGACCGTACGCAGGACATCCGCGTACAGACGCTGGGCGCGCTGGGTGTGATCGACGGCTATCTCAAGGATGCGGGCCTCGACCGCACCCGCATCGTAAAGGCCGAGATCGTCGTTACCGACCACGACAACAAGCCGGCCTTCGACGAGGCCTGGGCGACATGGATGCCGGCCAATCACGGCCCGGTCCGCTCCTTCGTGCAGTCGGTAATGCCCGAAGGCGACCTTATCGAGATCATCATCACGGCCGCCCTGTAACGGCGCCTGGAGGGTTGCGGAAAGGCGAGTTGCCAGTCGGAATGGTTTCCGCAATGAAGTCGGGATGGACACGATCATCGCCCCGGCTTCGCAGAGCCGCACAGCCTCTGAACATTTCGACGTACTGATCGTCGGCGCCGGGCTTTCGGGCATCGGCGCCGCCTGGCACCTGCAGAAGAATTGCCCGGGCAAGAGCTACGCCATCCTCGAGGGCCGTGCCGCGAGCGGCGGCACGTGGGACCTGTTTCGCTACCCCGGCGTCCGTTCCGATTCCGACATGTACACGCTCGGCTACCGGTTCCGCCCTTGGAAGGACCCCAAGGCCATCGCCGACGGTCCTGCGATCCTGAGCTACATCCGCGAGGTCGCGAGCGACCACGGCATCGACGGCCGCATCCGCTACGGCCATCGCGTCGTCGGCGCTTCCTGGTCGACCCCGGATGCGAAGTGGACGGTCGAGATCGAACGCGGCGACGAGCGCGTGTTCATCTCCTGCGGCTTCCTCTGGATGTGCAGCGGCTACTATCGCTACGAGGCAGGCTACCTGCCGGAGTTCCCCGGCATCGATGGTTTCAAGGGCCGGGTCGTGCATCCTCAACACTGGCCGCAGGATCTCGACTATGCCGGCAAGAAGGTGGTGGTGATCGGCAGCGGCGCCACCGCCGTGACGGTCGTGCCGTCGATGGCCGAGACCGCGGCGCACGTCACCATGCTTCAGCGCTCGCCGACCTACGTCGTGGCACGGCCGGCGCAGGACCCGATCGCGAACAAGCTGCGGCGCCGGCTGCCGCTCAAGCTCGCCTACATGCTGACGCGCTGGAAGAACGTCCTGCTCGGCATGTATTTCTATCAGATGTGCAAGCGCAAGCCGGAGAAGGTGAAGAGCCTGATCGTCGGCGGCGTGCGCCAGATGCTCGGACCGGACTACGACGTCGCCACGCACTTCACGCCGAAATACAATCCCTGGGACCAGCGGCTCTGCCTGGTGCCCGATGCCGATCTCTTCCGCGCCATCCGCAAGAACAAGGCCTCGGTCGTGACCGACACGATCGAGACCTTCACGGAGAAGGGCATCAGGCTGAAGTCGGGTACGGAGCTGGAGGCCGATGTGGTCGTGACGGCGACCGGTCTCGTGGTGCAGCCGCTCGGCGGCGCAAAACTGGTCGTGGACGGCAAGCCGGTGAAGCCCTCCGACACCATGATCTACAAGGGCATGATGTATTCGGACGTCCCGAATCTCGCGGCGGTGTTCGGCTACACCAACGCCTCGTGGACGCTGAAGGCCGATCTCGTCTGCGAATATGTCTGCCGCCTGCTGAACTACATGGACCGCAAGGGCTTCAGGCAGGCGACGCCGCACAACAGCGACCCGACGCTCACCGAGGAGCCGTGGGTCAACTTCTCCTCCGGCTACATCCAGCGCGCGCTGCCGCATCAGCCCAAGCAGGGCAGCAAGCGGCCGTGGAAACTCTACCAGAACTACGTGCTCGACCTGCTGACGCTTCGCCACGGCTCGGTGCGCGACAAGGCGATGGTCTTCACGAAGTAGGACACTCGTGTCATCCCGAGCGAAGCGAGGGATCCTTCTTGGGCTTGAAGGATCCCTCGGCTGCGCCTCGGGATGACACGTTTCTTAGGTGATCGAGACGGTCACCGAGCCGAACGGGCCGAAGTCGGCCACGTAGGTTTCGCCGGGCTTGGGCGCCAGCATCCCGGTGAGCGTGCCGGTGCTGACCATCTGGCCTTCCTTCATGCCGACGCCGGTGCGCGACAATTCGTTGGCGAGCCAGGTGAGCGGAACCATCGGATGGTCGAGTGCGGCGGCGGCCGTGCCCTTGCGGCGCAGGCGGCCATTGGACGAGAGCGTCGCCTCCTGTCCCGGAATGTCCCGGTTGCGCCAATCCTCGATGGCGGGACCATGGACGATCGTGCCGGAGCCGGCGCCGTCGGCCAGGACGGCGGGCAGAGGCGGGAACGACTCGTCGTGAATGAAGCGGCATTCCGCGAGTTCAAGCCCTGGATGAAGCGACGCGACCGCGTCGGTGACTTCCTCGACCGTATAGGGCTTGTCGCGCGGCGGCAGATTGCGGCCCAGCATCGCCTGGTACTCGACCTCGGGGATCGGGCTTGCAAGCGCTGCATGCACGGCGCTGTGCGGCGTTCCCTTCAGGAAATAGACGCGGCCGTAGATCGGCGAATCGGTCCGCAGAGCCTGCTGCATCTCCGCCTTCATCGCCGCGATCTTCCAGCCGAGCACAGGCCAGCCCAACTCCTCGGCGACCATGCCGGCGATCCGATAGGCCGTCGCCTTGTCCGGCGGCACGAGATGCGGGGCGAGGCCGCTCTGGCCGCGATGTTCGCGGCGGAGCGTGGCGAGGAGGCGGGCGAGTTCCCGTTGCGCGGTTAGGTCCATCGGTGTTCCTTAGCAGAAAGCGGAGGAGACGAAATGCGGACGCAGGCGGAAAAGGGACAGGTGTTTCGCGAACTGCACGAGCGGCCGGGTCTGCTGCTGCTGCCCAATCCCTGGGATGCCGGCACGGCGAAGCTGCTGCAGTCTCTGGGCTTCGAGGCGCTCGCGACCACGAGCCTCGGCATGTCGAACGCGCTGGGGCGCGTGGACGGCGACAATGCCGTAAGCCGCGAGGAGTTGATCGAGAACTGCCGCGTGATCGCGAACGCCACCGACCTGCCGGTGAATGCCGATCTCGAGAACGGCTATGCCGACGATCCGAAGGAGGCGGCCACGATCCTGCGCGACGCGGCTGCGGCCGGTATCGTCGGTGGCTCGATCGAGGATTGGAGCGGCGAGAAGATCTACGACTTCAATCATGCCGTGGAGCGCGTGGCGGCGGGCGCCGAAATGGCCCGATCGCTGTCGGTGCCCTTCACCTTCACCGCGCGGGCCGAGAACCTGATCCGCGGCGTAAAGGATCTCGACGACACGATCCGTCGTCTGCAGGCCTTCGAGAAGGCCGGCGCCGACGTGCTCTACGCGCCGGGCCTGCTCGACCTTGCCACCATGCGTACGGTTGCCTCCGAGGTAACGAAGCCGCTGAATGCGGTGATGACCGGCGCCGACCCCAACCTCACGGCCGACCAGATCGCCGCGACGGGCGTGAAGCGCATCAGCATCGGCGGCTCGCTCTCGCGTCTGGCGCTGGCGGCTTTCATGAGGGGCGCGAAGGAAATGAAGGCCGGCAGCTTCCTGTGGATGCGCGACACGATGCCGACCAGCGAGCTGAAGAAGGTATTCGGCGCCTAGGCAGCGCGGCGATACGGCAACTCGTCGAGAGGGGGAACCGACGGGCCGCCGATCTGGCGCAGGAGCGCGCCGAGATCGTAGTGGAAGCGCTCGCTCACCATCAGGCCGTCGCGGAAGCCCAGAACCACCACGAACGGCTGCACGATCGTTCGGCCGGTCGGCTCGATGCCGAGAAAGCGGCCGATGTGACGGCCATGCCATGTGGCCTCGGCCATGCACACGTTGTCAGCGGTCCAGGCCGAGACCTGGCCCGGCCCGCGCTTTACCTCGACGTCGAAGGTGGTCCACCATTGCCGGTAGTGCGCCGCGGCGCCGTCGCGGCCAAGCCAGGTCTGGCCCGTCGCGAGATCGTCGAAGCGGCATTCGGGATGAAGGGTGGCGAGCGTTGCCTCCAGGTCCTGATTGTTCTCGGCCACGAGGTGGTGCCGCGCGAGTTCGGCCAGTTTGGTGTCCAAAGGTTCCTCCGCTAATATTCGAATTCTGATATAATATAAGAGTGCTGATATGAATCGCAAGAGCACGGTCCCCGCCCCGGGCGAGGGCAAGCGCGGGCCGGAGGGCCATCTCGGCTATCTGGTGCGGCAGGCCTATGCGGCGGTGCGGGCGGCGATGGACAAGGCGCTGGCCGACCTCGACGTGACGCCGCCCCAGTTCGCGGTCCTGACCATGGTCGTGAACTATCCGGGTGTCTCTGGCGCGGAGCTTGCTAGGCTTACGTTCCTCACGCCACAGACGATCAACGTGATCGTCCGCAACCTGGTCAGGGCCGGGCATGTGGAGAAGTCGGCCGATGCCACGCACGGCCGTATCCTGCGGCTTCACGCGACGGTCCGGGGCGAGGCGCTGCTCAAGCGCTGCCGTGCCCGGGTCATGGAGATCGAGGGGCGGCTGGCGGACTTGCTGGGGCGGGAGGAGGAGCGGGTGGTGCGGGGGTGGCTCGCCGCGGTTGGCGAGAAATTGACCGAAGAACGCTGAGTGCACCGCGCGCCGACTGTTGTAACATGAGGGTCACGAATGGCCTGTAGCTGCAGGCGTTCGACAGGGGCAGATAAACAGGGGGACCAACCAAATGATCGATCGGACCATCTTCAGGCGCGCCACGCTGGCCGGCGCCGCCGCGCTCGCGATGTTCGGCCTGGCATCGCCGGCCTTCGCGCAGAAGACCAGGCTCACCGTCTACACCGCGCTGGAGAACGACCAGCTCGACCCGTTCAAGAAGGCCTTCGAGGCCGACAATCCCACCATCGAGATCGCCTGGGTGCGTGACTCGACGGGTGTCGTCGCCGCCAAGCTGATGGCCGAGAAGGACAATCCCCGCGCCGACATCATCTGGGGCCTCGCCGCGTCCAACGTCGGCCTCATGGCGTCGATGGGCATGCTCGAGCCGTACACGCCGGCTGGCGCCACGGCGCTCAACCCGATGTTCCTGAGCGGCAAGTCGCCCCAGACCTGGGTCGGCATGGACGCCTATCTCTCGCTGGTCTGCTTCAACACCGCCGAGGGCAAGAAGGGCAACAAGCCGGTCCCGACGAGCTGGGCCGACCTGATCAAGCCGGAATACAAGGACTCCATCGTGATGCCGAACCCGGCCTCGTCGGGCACCGGCTATCTCACCATCGCGGCCTGGCTGCAGATCATGGGCGAGGAAGCGGGCTGGAAGTACATGGACGCGCTCCACCAGAACATCGCGCAGTACATCCACTCCGGTTCGGCGCCCTGCGTGCAGGCCGCCAAGGGCGAGCGCCTGATCGGCATCGGCCTCGACACCCGCGGCGCCTCGGAGAAGACCAAGGGCGCGCCGCTCGAACTGGTAATCCCGAAGGAAGGCCTGGGCTGGGAACTCGAGGTCACGGCGATCGTCAAGGGCACCAAGAACCTCGACGCCGCCAAGAAGCTCGCCGACTGGGCCGCCACCAAGAAGGCCAACGAGCTCTACGCCAAGACCTATCCGATCGTCGCCTATCCGGGCGTCGCCAACACGCCGCCGAACTATCCGCCCAACCTTGAGAAGGTGATGGTGAAGAACGACGTCGAGTGGATGGCCAAGAACCGCGACCGCATCCTCGCGGAGTGGACCAAGCGCTACGACGGCAAGTCGGCGCCGAAGGCCAAGTAAGGCCACGCGGTATCGATGCCGTGTTGTCATCCTGAGGCGAAGCCGAAGGATCCTTCGCTTCGCTCAGGATGACAGTGATTGCCATGACCAATTATCTCGAAGTTCGAAACCTCTCCAAGCGGTTCGGTGACTTCTCGGCCCTCGGCAACGTCTCGCTCGACGTCGTCGAGGGTGAGTTCGTGTGCTTCCTCGGCCCCTCGGGCTGCGGAAAGACAACGCTCCTGCGGGCGATCGCCGGCCTCGATCCGCAGACGTCCGGCACGATCCACCAGAAGGGCCGGGACGTGTCGGCGCTGCCGCCGGCACAACGGGACTTCGGCATCGTCTTCCAGTCCTATGCGCTGTTTCCCAACCTGAGCGTCACCGACAATGTCGGATACGGTCTGGTGAGCCGGCGTCAGGCCCGCGGCGCGATCGGCAAGCGCGTGGCCGAACTGCTGGCGCTGGTCGGCCTGCCCGATGCCGGTCCCAAATATCCCGCCCAGCTTTCCGGCGGCCAGCAGCAGCGCGTGGCGCTGGCGCGGGCGCTGGCCACCTCGCCCGGCCTGCTGCTGCTCGACGAGCCGCTGTCGGCGCTGGATGCGCGCGTCCGGCTTCGGCTGCGCCACGAGATCAAGGCGCTGCAGCGGACGCTCGGCGTCACGACCATCATGGTCACCCACGACCAGGAAGAGGCGCTGACCATGGCCGACCGCATCGTGGTCATGAACCACGGCGCCATCGAGCAGGTCGGCACGCCGCAGGAAATCTACCGCCGTCCCGCGACGGCTTTCGTCGCCGACTTCGTGGGCTCGATGAACTTCCTCGCCGGCACGCTGGTCTCTGCCGACAAGGTCCGGGTGGCCGGCGTCGATTTCGCCTGCCCGGTGCAGGACGGGCTGACGCCCGGCCAGAAGGTCAGCCTCTGCATCCGGCCGGAAGACGTGCGCGTGCGCGACCTGCCGGCCGACATCGCCAACCGCGTGCCGGTCGAGGTCGCGGAGCTGGATTTCGTCGGTGCCTTCTGCCGGGCGACCCTGAAGACGCGGGCGGCTTCCGACGTGGCGGTGATGGCCGACTTCTCCAGTAACCTGATCCGCGACCTCGGCGTGGACATCGGCACGAAGCTCGACATCGCCCTGCCGCCAGACCGGCTCAGGGTCTTCGCTTGAGCCTGGTCGTTCCCCGACTGAAGGTCGGCCTGTCGCGCGACGACCTGATGATGCGTGCCGGCGTCGTGCTGCTGGCCGGTATGCTGCTGGTCATGCTGGGCCTGCCGCTCTGGGCGCTGCTCGCCAAGGGCTTCGAGGACCGCGACGGCAAGTTCGTCGGCCTGGCCAACTACGTTTCCTATTTCTCGACGCCGGCGCTCTTCCAGTCCGCGCTCAACAGCCTGCAGGTCGCGTCGATCACCACCCTGATCGTCGTGCCACTGGCCTTCCTGTACGCCTATGCGCTGACGCGAACGGTGCTGCCGATGCGCTGGCTGTTCCAGGGCATCTCGCTGATTCCGATCTTCTCGCCGTCGCTGTTGCCGGGGCTGGCGCTGATCTACCTGTTCGGCACCCAGGGGTTCTTCAAGGCGCTGCTGGGCGGCGGCTCGATCTACGGCATCGACGGCATCGTGATCGCGCAGGTCTTCTACTGCTTTCCGCATGCGACTCTGATCCTGACGACGGCGCTGGCGACCGCCGATGCGCGCCTCTACGAGGCGGCAGACGTGCTGGGTGCGTCCAAGCGGCGTGTCTTCTTCACCGTGACCCTGCCCGGCGCCAAGTACGGCCTGATCAGCGCCGCCCTGGTCGTCTTCACCCTGGTCATCACGGATTTCGGCATCGCCAAGGTGATCGGCGGCAACTTCAACGTGCTCGCCACCGACGTCTACAAGAAGGTGATCGGGCAGCAGGACTTCTCGATGGGCGCGGTGGTCGGCATGGTGCTGCTGGCGCCGGCGGCGCTCGCCTTCCTGGTCGACCGGCTGGTGCAGCGCAAGCAGGTGGCGCTGCTCACCGCGCGTGCCGTCCCGCTGGTGCCGCGTCCGAAGTTCGCGCGAGACCTCTTCTTCACGCTATTCTGTCTGATGGTCTCGGCGGCCATCCTCGCCATCCTCGGGATGGCGATTTGGGGCTCGCTGATCAAGTACTGGCCGTACAATCTCAGCCTCACCCTCGACAATTACGACTTCGCCAAATTCGACGCCAACGGTTGGGATTCCTACTGGAACTCCATTCGCATGGCGCTGGGCGCGGCGGTGTTCGGCACGGTGCTGATGTTCACCGGCGCTTGGCTGAACGAGAAGACGCGCGGCTTTGGGGCGATGCGCGGCATCGTGCAGTTCCTTGCCTTCCTGCCGATGGCGGTGCCCGGCCTCGTGCTGGGACTGGGCTACATCTTCTTCTTCAACGCGCCCAACAACCCGCTCAACTTCCTGTACGCCACCATGGGCATCCTGGTGCTGAACACCGTGGCGCACTTCTACACGGTGGGTCATCTCACTGCGGCGACGGCGCTGAAGCAGATCGACCCGGAGTTCGAGGCCGTGTCGGCCTCGCTCAAGGTGCCGATCTGGAAGACCTTCATGCGGGTGACGGCGCCGATCTGCCTCCCGGCCATCCTCGACATCGCCATCTACCTGTTCGTCAACGCCATGACGACGGTGTCGTCCGTGATCTTCCTCTATGCACCCGACACCAAGCTTGCCTCGGTGGCCGCCGTTAACATCGAGGAAGCCGGCACCACCGCCGCGGCCGCCGCGCTCTGCGTCGTGATCGTGCTCACCTCGGCCGCGGTAAAGGCGGCCCACCTCATCGCCGACCGCTTCCTGTTCGCCCGCCTCCAGGTCTGGCGGCGACGCTGATTTCGCGCGAACATCGCGCGATGAAGCAGCTTCGTATCCCTGCCGTCTATATGCGTGGCGGCACCAGCAAGGGCGTTTTCTTTCAGGCGCGGGATCTGCCGGCCGATCCGGCGGTGCGCGACCGGCTGCTGCTGCGCGTGATCGGCAGCCCGGACCGCTACGGCAAGCACACCGACGGGATGGGCGGGGCGACGTCGAGCACCAGCAAGGTCGCGATCCTGTCGAAATCCGGGCGCGAGGGCTGCGACGTCGACTACCGCTTCGGCCAGGTCGCGATCGACGCGCCGGTGATCGACTGGTCGGGCAACTGCGGCAACCTGAGCGCCGCCGTCGGCGCCTGCGCGCTGGGCATGGGCCTCGTCGAAGGGCCGGCCGACGGCATCGCGACGGTGAGGATCTGGCAGGCCAACATCGGGAAGGTGATCGTGAACCACGTCCCCATGCAGGGCGGCGAGGTTCTGGAACTGGGCGACTTCGATCTCGACGGCGTTGCTTTTCCGGCGGCCGAGGTGAAGGTCGAGTTCCTCGATCCCGCGGCCGATGAAGAAGGCGGCGACGGCGCGGCCGGTGGCGCCATGTTCCCGACCGGCAACCGCATCGACGTGCTGGACGTGGCGGGTGTCGGCAAGCTCGAGGCGACGCTGATCAACGCCGGCAACCCGACGATCTTCGTCGATGCCGCGAGCCTCGGCCTCAAGGGCACGGAGCTTCAGGGCGATATCAACGGCGACAAGGAATTACTGAAGCGAGTGGAAGCCGTACGCGCGCTCGGCGCCGTCGCGATGGGCCTGGTCGCCACCCCGCAGGAAGCAACGGAGAAGCGGCCGCACACGCCGAAGCTCGCCTTCGTGGCAAAGCCGGCCGCCTACAAGGCTTCCGACGGCAAGCACATCGAGGCCAACGCCGTCGACCTGCTGGCCCGAATCTTCTCGATGGGCGTGCTGCACCACGCCATGACCGGTACCGGCGCGGTCGCCATCGCCGCTGCCGCCGCCATCCCTGGGACGATCGTGAGCCGCGTCGCGCCCGCAGGCGCCGACGGCCGCGTCCGCTTCGGCCATCCTTCCGGCACCCTCAACGTCGGCGCCGAAGCCCATGAGGAAGCTGGCCAATGGACCGTAGCCAAGGTGATGATGAGCCGCTCCGCCCGCCGCCTGATGGAGGGCTGGGTACGGGTGCCTGAAGAACGATGAAGTCAGATGTCGTGGTGATCGGGGGCGGGGCGATGGGGTCGTCCGTTGCCTACCACCTGAAGTCCGATCCGGCCTTCATCGGGACGGTGACGGTCGTCGAGCGTGATCCCTCGTATGCGCGCGCCTCGTCGGCGCTGTCGGCGAGTTCGATCCGGCAGCAGTTTTCGTCGCCACTCAACATCCATCTGTCGCGGTTCGGCATCGGCTTCCTGCGCCGCGCCCACGAACTTCTGAGCGTCGATCTGGGGATGAAGGAGCCGGGCTATCTCTTCCTCGCCAGCCTGGCGGGCGAGGCGGTGCTGCGGGCCAATCATGCGGTGCAGAGGGGTGAGGGCTGTTCCGTCGAACTGCTCGATCCGGTTGGCTTGAAGGATCGCTTCCCCTGGATATCGGCGGACGGGCTGGCACTCGCCTCGCATGGCACGGCGAACGAAGGCTGGTTCGATGGGCCGTCGTTGATGCAGGGCTTGCGACGTAAGGCCCGCGATCTCGGTGCGACCTACATCGCCGACGAGGTCGTGTCGTTCGACGCGGGTGGTGTCGACCTGAAGCAGGCTGGCCGGCTGGAGGCGCACACCGTCGTGCTGGCGGCGGGACCGTGGTCGGGCGAGGTGGCGGGACGGTCCGGCATTGCGCTGCCTGTGGAGCCGCGGCGGCGCTCGGTATTCGTGTTCGACGTGCGCGAGGCGCCGGGGCTCACGCCGCTCACCATCGACCCGTCGGGCACGTGGTTCCGTCCAGAGGGGCGGTTCTACATCGCCGGCACGACGCCCGCCGAGGGCAACGATCCGGCCGGCGCGCCACTCGAGGTACAGCACCAGGAGTGGGACGAGATGGTCTGGCCCACGCTGGCCGCGCGCGTGCCGGCCTTCGAGGCGGCGAAGGTCGTGAATTCGTGGGCGGGGTACTACGAGTACAATACGTTCGACCAGAACGGCATCGTCGGGCGCCATCCCCTGATCGAGAACCTGATCTTCGCCACGGGCTTCTCCGGCCATGGCATCCAGCAGTCGCCGGCTGTGGGCCGGGCGGTCGCCGAATTGATCGTCCATGGGGATTATCGAACGCTCGATCTCAATACTTTTGGTTATGACCGCATTGAATCGGGCCGGCCTATCCGGGAGCTGAACGTCGTGTGATAATCGCCGCCTCATGCGAGGAGATTGACGTGCCCGATCAAGCGCTGGTGAATTCCGATTTGCAGTCCGCCCTGGCCGAAGCCAAGCAGGCCTATGTCGATCGCAATCCCAAGAGCTTCAGCCGCCACCAGGATGCCTGTGTGGCGATGCCCGGCGGCAACACCCGCACGACGCTGCACAATTCGCCGTTTCCGCTGACCGTCGTGCGCGGCGAGGGCTGCCGCCTCTGGGACGCCGATGGCCACGAGTATATCGACGTGCTGGGCGAATATACCGCCGGCATCTATGGCCATTCCCATCCGGTGATCCGTGCCGCGATCGACAAGGCCCTGAACCATGGCTGGAACTTTGGCGGCCGCAACGAGAACGAAGGCAAGCTCGCCAAGCTGATCGCCGACCGCATGCCGTCGATCGACCTGGTGCGCTTCACCAATTCCGGCACCGAGGGCAACGTGATGGCGCTGGCCGGCGCCCGCGTCTTCGCCCAGCGCAAGGGCCGCACCAGGGCCACCAAGGTCATGGTGTTCCACGGCGGCTATCATGGCGGCGTACTCTACTTCGTGAGCGGCGGCAGCCCGGTGAACATGCCCTACGAATACGTGGTGGCGCCCTACAACGACATCGAAGGCACGAAGGCGCTGCTGGCCAAGCATGGCGAGGAGCTGTTCGCCGTGCTGCTGGAGCCGATGCAGGGCAGCCACGGCTGCCTGCCGGGCGACGTCGACTTCCTGAAGGCGGTGCGCGAGGAAACCAAAGCGCGCGGCATCACCATGATCTTCGACGAGGTCATGACCTCGCGCCTCTCGCCGGGCGGCCTGCAAGCGAAGCACGGCGTCATTCCCGACATGACGACACTCGGCAAGTATATCGGCGGCGGCATGTCGTTCGGCGCCTTCGGCGGCAAGCGCGAGATCATGGAGCTGTTCGATCCGACCAAGCCGGATGCGCTGCCCCATGCCGGCACCTTCAACAACAACGCGCTGACCATGGCGGCCGGCGTCGCGGGCTACGGCGAGGTCTACACGCCCGAGGCGGCCAAGGAGCTGAACGACCGCGGCGACGCGATCCGCGGACGGTTGAACGCGATCTGCAAGAAGGCGGGCGTCGCCTTCCAGTTCTCCGGCATCGGCTCGATGATGACGGCGCATGCCACCGCGCGGCCGATCCGGACGGCGGCCGACATCGCCACGTCGAACCAGGACGCCAAGGAGCTGTTCTTCTTCGACATGAGCGCCGCCGGCATCTGGATCGCCCGTCGCGGCTTCGTGGCGCTGAACGTCATGATCGGCGAGGCCGAGGGCGACCGCTTTGTTGCGGCCGTCGAGGAATTTGTCTCGGCGCGAAAGGCCCTTTTGCAGGCGGCCTAAGGGCTTACAGTGGGGGAATGACCAAGAGCCAGGAATTCCCCCAGCCGGTCCCCGGCACCGTGGTGCCCCGTTTCGGCGACGTCGCCACCTTCATGCGCCTGCCGTTGTTCCGCGACCCGGCGGAGGTCGAGATCGGCATGGTCGGCGTGCCGTGGGACGGCGGCACCACCAACCGTCCCGGCGCGCGACACGGTCCACGCCAGATGCGCGATCTCTCCACGATGATGCGGCGTATCCACCATGTGACGGGCGTGGCACCCTATGAGTTGGCCAGGTGCGGCGATCTCGGCGACGCGCCGGTCAATCCCGCCAGCCTCGACGATTCGCTCGACCGTATCGAGAAGCATTACGCCAAACTCCATGCTGCGGGCGTCGTGCCGCTGTCGGCGGGCGGCGACCACCTGATCACGCTGCCGATCATGCGCGGCATCCGCAAAGGCCTGCCGCCGCTTGGCATGGTCCATTTCGACGCCCATAGCGACACCTGGGATACCTATTTCGGCGGCTTCAAGTACACGCACGGCACGCCGTTCCGCCGCGCTGTGGAAGAGGGGCTGCTCGATCCGAAGCGCGTGGTCCAGATCGGCATCCGCGGCTCGCTCTACAAGGCCGACGACAACCAGTGGGCGCTCGACCAGGGTATGCGGGTCATCACCATCGAAGAGTATTTCGACCTGGGTGTCGAGAAGGTGATCGCGGAGGCGCGCCGCGTCGTCGGTAGCGGACCGACCTACGTGAGCTTCGACGTCGACGGTCTCGATCCGGCTTACGCGCCCGGCACCGGTACGCCCGAGATCGGCGGCTACACCCCGCACGAGGCGCAGCGCATGCTGCGTGGCCTGCGTGGGCTCGACCTGGTCGGCGGCGACGTCGTCGAGGTCTCGCCGCCCTTCGACATGAGTGGCAACACCGCGCTCGTCGGTGTCACCATGATGTGGGAGATCCTCTGCCTGCTCGCCGAATCAGTGGCGAAGCGGAAGGGGCGTCTCCCGGCCTAGTTGACGAACAGGAAGTCCGTATGGCCCGGCAGCGTGGTCACGCCCTGCAGGGTCAGGGTATCGCCGTTGGTGCCGGTGATCACCATGTTGCCGGCGACCACGGCGCTGTTGCTCTGGACGTGGGCATAGTCGGCAAACTCCGAATCCGGCAGCGAGATTTTGTCGTCCGCCGCGATGAAGTCGGTGATGATCGCCTGCCCGAAATAAGGTGTGAAGGCGAAGGTGTCGGAGCCGCCGCCACCCGTCATCGTGTCGTTGTAGATGCTGTTTATGGTCTGGCTGACGCCCTGACCGTTCAAGACGTGGCCGCCGTCGTTCATGTTGTAGGTGGCCAGGGTCAGCGTGTTGCCGGCGTCGTAACTGTACTCGTAGGACGAGTAGCCCTGATTGACGATGTCGGTGAAGTAGAAGTTCTTGCCCGTGAGCACGCCATCGCCATTGGCATACTCGAATTCGTAAGACGTGCTCGTTTGATTGGTGACGCCCGTGTACATCTGGCTCACGAGCTGGCCCATTGGATTGAATTCGTGAACCTCGCCCGTCCAGGTCTGGCCCGCGATGTTCGTTACATAGCCTTTCGAACCGGTCAGGCGGCCATCCAAGTAGTCGTACTCCAGGGAGGAATAGGGTTGGTTGCCGGTGACGGTATAGCCGCTATAGACGACCTTCGTCGTGCTGCCCGAGGCGTCGAGGTCGACCTCGCGCGTCGTGTAGGACTGCCCCTCGATGTTGATGAAGTAGTACTTCTGTCCGACCACCGCGCCGCCGCCATAGGCGCCGTTGGCGTAGGCGAAGTCGTACTCGTAGGACGAATAGGCCTGGCTGGTGATCCCGGTGGCGATGACCTTGGAGAGGTTGCCGTCGCCGTCGAGATGGATCTCGCCACCGGTGTAGGGTTGGCCGGTCACCGGTGCCAGGATGTACTTGCTGCCGCTCAGAACGCCGCCGAGGTAGTGGTATTCGTAGGACGAGAAGAAAGTGCTCTCCGGGCCGGACAGTCCGGAGAACACCTGCTTCAGGAGGCGGGGCGTGGTCGACGTGTCCCACTTGTCCACCAGGTCCGTATAGTTCGTGCCTGGCTGGGGCGTCGTGTATTCATAGTGGGTGCCGGTGGCGACGGTCGTCTGCACGCCGTTGATCATCTCGTAGAATGTGCTGCTGGCCGCCTTGCCCTGGTCGGCTGTCGGGTTGAATCCGACCAGTGTCGCCTTGATCAGGTTGCCGTTGACGTCGAAGACGTCTTCTTCGCCGGTGCTGCCGCCCGGGCCGGGATTGAAATAGGTGTAAGCCGACGACGCGGGCGTCGTGACGCCGTTGGCGTATTCGTAGGTGACCGTCGTGAAGGTGCTGCGGGCAGCCCCGCCGGACTGGTAGATCGAGGGCAGGGCACCCGTGGCGACGGTGATCGCATTGGTATTGACCGGGCTCGAATAGTAGTCGAGCACCGTCCGCCCCATCGAATCGGTATCGTGCTCGTAGTTCGGCGCGCCGGTGATGTTGCCGCCCGTGTAGTTGGTGGCGAACTCCCGCGTCAGGACGAGCACGCCGGAGCCGTTGGCGCCGCTCGACAGCACGCCGTGGCGATAGTCCTGCTCGAAGGACGAGAAGGTGCCCGACGTTCCCGTGACGACGATCGTCCTCTGGCCCACCATCTCGCCGATCGCGTTGCTGTAGGTCGTATAGTCGGCATTCGTGAAGGTCAGCGTCGGAATGCCGGCATCGGTGAAGCCGATGGTCTCCACATGGGTGTTGCTGTTCAGCGATGCGATGTTGGCGACGATGGTCGCGGAACTGTCGGTGATTGCAAGGCCATAGGGCGTCGCGTTGGCGTTCGTCGTCTGTAGGAGCACGTTCGCGTAGCCGGTGATGCCGGCGAAGTTCATGGCGATCAGGCCATTGTCCGAAACCGTCACGGGGAACGGGCTCGTGACCTGCGTTTCGAGGGCTTGCAGGGCCACCAGGGCGTTCGAGATGTGCGCGGCCGTGTCGGCATAGCTGCTGGTCGACGAGACGAGGATGTAGAGCGGCGCACTCTGGGTGCCGGTCGCGCTGCCGTAGGGGGTGGTCCCGTCCGGCATCATCTCCATCATCGTCGCGCTGTAGATTCCCTCCGCCAACGTAACGGTGGCGGGGCCTGCACCGCCCCAGGTCTGCCACTGACCGTCGAGATCGGCGGTGCCGCTCACCGTCGTGCCCAGCGCCGTATTTGTGGCGGCGTCGACCACGGTGATCCTTGCGACGTCGCCTGCGTTGATCTTGTTGGTGAAGTTGGAGATGAGGCCGCTCGTCGGCAGGCCGGTGCTGATCGAGCCGGTAGGCGTTCCCGTATGGGTTCCATTGTTCGTGCCAGTCCAGCCGAAGGCCAGAGTGGCGGAGGCCGAGGCGATCAGGATCGCCGGCGTGGCGGTCGTGGTTTGGGATATCGGATCGTAGATGCCGGTGCCGTTCTGACCGTCGATGGCGGTGAACACGAGTCCCGCCAGCGTACCCGCCACCGGGGCGGCCGGCATCGGCGAGAACTGGCTGTTGTAGACAAAATCGAGGAGACTGCTCGGCATCGTGCTGGCAGGATTCAGCGCAAGCTGGATCTGGCTGGAGGTCAGCGTGCCGGGCGGGAAGGTCGCGCCGCCGCCGGCGGCCACGCTGAGGTCCGAGGTCGAGATGACGCCGGGGCTCGTCGAGGCGGCCGTGGCATAGAAATCATAGACCTTCTGGTCGCCCGTGTCGTCGCCGACGACGAGCTGGTACCAGTAGACTCCGCCGACGGCCGGGCTGGCCGGCGACGGCAGGTCGTTGATGACGAACGTCCCGACGGCAGGGGGATTGGGATCCGCGGCGTCGGCGCCGGCCGACCAGGATCCCGCCGACCCCGTTACGCTGAAGTTCTGCCACAGGTTGCCGCCGGTCTCGACCGTCACATAGTCGAACGTCGCGTGCCCGCTGCCGTTCTTGCCGGTGTAGATGCCCAGCTGGATGGTGGCGTCTTCGCGGATGAGAAGACCGGCCGCCTGGCCATTGACCAGCACGGAAAGCCCCGACGTCTGCGTCGGGATCAGGTAGTCGGCGCCGAGCGGCTTCAGGTAGTTGGCGCCGACCGGTTCGGTGTAGTTGCCGGTTTCGGTCGAGGCATAGACATAGAGATCGATGTTGGTGACGTTGTTCGACGGGCTGGTGCCGCTGCCCGAACCGGGTTGGGACAGCGCGATCAGCGGGCCGGGCGTTAGGCCGCTCGACAGATTGTCGGAGAAGGCAGAGCCGTAGACGTTCGTGTTCTCGAAGAAGATCTTCGAATAGGGATCGTAATGCTGATAGGTCGGCACCGGCGACGCGGTCGTGTCGCGATTGCCGTCGAACGCATAGGCCGACGCCCAGTTGCGGGAATCGTCGAGGTTCACCGAACCCGCGCCCAGATTGTCGGGCCCGGTAGCGCCCTGGCTGAACGGGTTGGCCTGATTGGCGACCGAGCCCCAGTAGCCCGCGGTGAAGCCCGTGAACAGGTTCGTGAAGATCGTGCCATACTGGTTGTTGGCCGAAGGATTGAAGGAATTGTCGGTTGCGGCCGTTCCCGACGGCTGCCCGCTGCCAGGGATGACATAGGGGACGGAGTTTGCGGGCGTGGTGGAGTCCCAGCTGCTCCACATCGTGGCCGTGCCCTGGCCGGCGGCGTACAGGTTCTCCTGCAGCGTGGCCGCGCTGATCAGCATGTAGCCCTTGGTCTGGCTCGACGAACTCGGGCTGAAGAGGAAGTAGGTGCCAGCGGCGCCCCAGCCGTTGGTTCCTGTGTTCGCCGCCAGGGTCAGCGAAGAGACGGTGTACTCGTAGTACTGCGAATTGTGCCAGATGCCGTTGGCGTCCGGTTCTCCGTTGCTGACGCCCGACAGCGTGACGTCGGTGAGAGCGGCAAAGGCCGTGAGATATCCGGTTCCGCTCCCGTCCGGCTGCGTGTCCCAGATGGTGGTCGGCCAGAGGGGCGAGGCCGTCTTGTTGAAGTATCCATTGGAAGGCGACACGAAGAGTGCGGAGTCGCCGTTGAGCGGACTTCCGGCGGCCGTGTAGGTGTGGTTCGCCGTGCTGTTGAGCGGGGTCAGCAAATCGAGCAGCGCCTGGCCGGTCAGGTTCGAGCCGCGCTCCTCGGAGGTGCCGTTCGAATACGAGACTTTCACGCCGAGATTGGGACCCCAGCCGTCGATCGCGGTGAGATCGCCCTGGTCCGAGCCCTGGCCCAGAAGCGAATACTCGAACGCTGCATAGCCGAAGTTCCACGCCTCCGAGTTCGGCTGGATGTTTCCGACGTTGCTGCCGATGTTCGTCGGCAGGTCCGTGTGGCCGGCCAGCGGCTCGCTCTGCAGCAGGAGATAGGCAACGCCGCCGTTCACGTACTGATAGGCGCTGTCCGTCAGGGCCACCGTCACGTTGTAGTTGCCGTCGGCGCCCAGGGTGACGTTCGGCGTAAGCGATCCGTTGATGATCAGTGGCGTCGTGTTGTTGGTCGCACCCGGATCGGCATAGGGACCCGAGGTGAAGACGTCGGATATCGGCGTATCCGCCGGCGGCTTGTCCAGCCACAGGTAAGCCCACACGGGCGCGGAGCCCATGCCGTTCGCCTGACCCGTGGCCTCCAGAACGAAATTGGGGGTCATGTGAAAGGTAAGCGTCGTCGACATAGAAGCCTCCATCGTTTGGGAAGCCTCTTTGTCGGAGTTCCCTTGACGTAAAATTCCAGTCGATTACGACTTCAGTCAACGGCCGAGTCAGCCCCTTTGCCAATCCGCCCCACAGTGACTCACTGGGGCCGCCGGGAGGATAATTCTGGTGGTGGCGCAATGCCCGGCTGGCGGATTATCCTTTCAATATGCGCCGCCTCTTCCTCGGCCTCCTCTTCGGCCTGCTCGTTTCTTCCGCGACCGCCCAGCCCGTGCCTCGCTGGATGACCCTTCCGCCAACTCCCACGCTGCCGCCCGCCGTGAGCAGCGGCCATGCGCCGGTGAATGGCATCTCGATCTGGTATGCGACCTTCGGGAGCGGGCCGCCGGTGATCCTGCTGCATGGCGGGCTCGCCAACTCGAACTACTGGGGACACCAGGTTCCCGAGTTGGCGAAGACCCACCGGGTCATCGTCATGGACAGCCGCGGCCATGGGCGCAGCACGCGCGATGCGCAGCCCTACGGTTACGCGCTGATGGCCTCGGATGTGATCGGCCTGATGGATTTCCTGGGCGTGCCGCAGGCCGCCGTAGTCGGATGGAGCGACGGGGCAATCATCGGACTCAGCATGGCGATGAGCAATCCGCAGCGTGTGTCACGCCTCTTCGCCTTTGCCGCCAATTCCGATCCCGGCGGCGTCAAGGACGTGACCAAGAGCCCGGTCTTCATGGAGTTCATCGCGCGCGGCGAGAAGGAGTACGCCGCACTGTCGCCGACCCCGCGCGACTACAAGAAATTCGTCGACGAGATCAGCACGATGTGGGCGACGCAGCCCAACTGGACGGCCCGAGATCTCGGCGGCATCAAGGTCCACACCTGGATCGTCGACGCCGATCACGACGAGGCGATCAAGCGCGAGAACACCGAGTTCATGGCCGGCGCCATCCCCAATGCGGGACTGCTGTTGCAGCCCGAGGTCAGCCATTTCTCGATGCTCCAGGCGCCGCAGCAGTTCACCGACGACATCCGGCGCTTCCTCGAGCGGAAGTGGGACTGACGCTCAGGCCGCCAGTTCCAGGATCTCCTTCACCTCGGCCGGCGTCGGGATCGGACGCGGATTGCGCGGCACCCAGGGCGTGCCCATCGCCTGCTGGGCGATGCGGTCGAAATGCTCGCGGCCGATCTTCACGTCGGACAGGGTGCGCGGCATGTCGAGGCCGCGGATGAAGCGGTCGAGCACATCGCCGGCATCCTCGCCGGGATGGCCCATCGCATTGGCGATCAGCGCCTGACGATCGGCATTGGCCGGCTTGTTCCAGCGCATGACCCACGGAAGCATGATGCAGGAGGTGTGGCCGTGGGGAACGTCGAACACGGCGCCCAGCACGTAGCCAATGCCGTGGCTGGCCCCCATCGGCACGCCGGCCGCGATGCCCGCCATCGAGAGCCAGGAGCCGGTCTGGCAGTCGAGACGGGCGGCCATGTCGGACGGATCGGCCTTCACGCGCGGCAGGCCGCGGGCGAGCAGCGAGAGGCCGTGCAGTGAGGAGGCGTTGCTGAACTCGTTCGATTCGTTGGAGCAGACGCCCTCGACGCAGTGGTCGGCCGCGCGGATGCCGGTCGAGAGCAGGAGCCACATCGGCGTGTGACGCGTCACCTCGGGGTCGAGGATGACGGCCTGCGGGATGGTGAGGGGATGGCGGAACATCTCCTTCACCTTCGTGGCCTCGTTGGTCACGCCCGCGATGGCCGAGAATTCGCCGGCGGAAAGGGTGGTGGGGATCGAGATCTGCCGCACGGTCGGCGGCTTCACCTCCACCGGGCCGCGGATGCGGTCCATGTCGTCGACCGTCCGTACGTCGTTCGAGAGGCAGAGCTGGACGGCCTTGGCGGCATCGGTGATCGAGCCGCCACCCAGCGTGACGATCAGGTCGGCGCGGGCCTCGCGGGCCTGTTCGGCCGCGGCGACCACCGCGCTGCGGGGCGAATGGGCCGGCATCCTGTCGAACGTGCCGACGCACTTGTTGCCGAGAGCCCGGCGCAGCTTCTCGATCTCGTCGGTCTCGCGGTTGAGCGTGCCGCTCACCATCAGGAAGACGCGGGCGGCACCCTGGCGCTCGACCAACTCCGCCACCGCCTGTGCGGCGGGCCGGCCGAAGATTACTTCCTCCATCCTGCTGAAAACGATGCGGCCCGAAGCGGTCATGCTCTTCTCCCTGTAATTTTGCTATCGTGGCGGCGAAAACAGGCAAGGGAAAGCATGACCGGGACACGGGATGGCGCGATCGCCCGCGCAGAGAAATATTTCGACGACGGCGGCTTCCTAGAGGAGCTGCAGCGCCGGGTCGCCATCCCCACGACCAGCCAGGAAGAGGGCTCGATGCCCGCCCTGCAGCAATACGTCTCCGGCGAAATGACCGAGTCCCTGCAGAAGCTCGGTTACGACTGTACCGTGCTGCCCAACCCGCGCAGCGAATACGGCCCCTTCCTGATCGCCCGCCGGGTCGAGGACCCGTCCCAGCCGACGGTCCTGACCTATGGCCACGGCGACGTGATCCGCGGCCAGGAGGAGCAGTGGCGCTCGGGCCTGTCGCCCTGGAAGATCGTGATCGAGGGCGACAGGATGTATGGCCGCGGCACCGCCGACAACAAGGGCCAGCACACGATCAACATCGCGGCGCTTGCCTCGGTCATGCAGGAGCGCGGCGGCTCGCTGGGCTTCAACTCGACCATCCTGATCGAGACCGGCGAGGAGACCGGCTCGCCGGGCCTCGCCGACTTCTGCAAGGCCAACAAGGATGCGCTCAAGGCCGATGCGCTGATCGCCTCGGACGGACCGCGGCTCGACCATCGCCGGCCGACCATCTTCGGCGGCACCCGCGGCACGCTGAACTTCAACCTGAAGCTCACGATGCGCGAGGGCGGCCATCATTCCGGCAACTGGGGCGGGCTGCTGGCCAACCCCGGCATCATCATGGCGCATGCGCTGGCCACGATCACCGACGAGCGCGGCCAGATCAAAGTGCCGGAGTGGCGTCCGAAGACGCTGACCAACTCGATTCGCGCGGCCTTGGCCGACGCCCATGTCGATGCCGGCGAGGGCGCGCCGGAGATCAACGAGGACTGGGGCGAGAAGTCGCTGACGCCGGTCGAGCGGGTGTTCGGCTGGAACAGCTTCGAGGTCCTGGCCTTCAAGACCGGCAATCCCGACCGGCCGGTCAACGCCATCCCGCCCAGCGCCATCGCCTACTGCCAGCTGCGCTTCGTGGTCGGCACCGATCCGCACGACATTGTCCCGGCGCTGCGCCGGCATCTCGAAAAGCACGGCTTCGGCCAGATCGAGGTGGAGCAGGCGCGCGACGTCATCATGAATGCCACCCGCCTCGACCCGGAGAACCCCTGGGCGAAGTTCGCCTCAGGTTCGATCGAGAAGACGGCGGGGCAGAAGCCCAACATGCTGCCCAACCTGGGCGGTTCGCTGCCCAACGAAGTCTTCACCGACATTCTGGGGCTGCCGACGGTGTGGGTTCCGCATTCCTACGCCGCCTGCTCGCAGCATGCGCCGGACGAGCATCTGCTGGCGCCGGTCGCCCGCGACGGGCTGCGGCTGATGACCGGCCTTTTCTGGGATTTGGGCGCACAGGGCCGGCCGGGGTAAGCTCCCCCCGATGCTTTCAGCCGACGAGGCCGCAGATCTGATCGAAGCCATCGCGACCCGTCAGGATCGCGCGGCTTTTGCCAGATTTTTCAATCACTTTGCGCCCCGCGTGAAGGCCTTCATCATGCGTGGCGGGGCAGATGCAGAGGCCGCGCAGGAAGTGGCGCAGGAAGCCCTGATCATGGTCTGGCGCAAGGCCGCCAGTTTCGATCGGACCCGGGCCTCCGCGACCACCTGGCTGTACACGATCGCGCGCAACAAGCGGATCGACCTGCTGCGGCGCAACAACCGGCCGGCCATCGACACCGAGGACTGGCTCACGGTTTTTGCCCCCGAAGCGGACGACGCCGACAAATCCGTCCTCGCAGGTCAGACGTATACTCGCGTGAAGGAGCTTCTCTCGGGCCTGTCAGCCGATCAGCTGGTGGTGATCGAGAAGGCATTCTTCGAGGACAAGACCCACACGGTCATCGCGGAAGAGCTGAAGTTGCCCCTGGGAACGGTGAAGTCGCGCATCCGGCTGGCGCTGGGACGCCTGCGGGACGCGCTGGAGAAAGATGAGCCATGAGCCGCCATCCGGCGCCTGAAGAACTGTTGCTGGACTACGCCGCGGGCGCGCTGCCCGCCGGACCCAGCCTCGCGGTTGAACTGCACGCCGCCCTGGATCCGCAGTCAAAGCGGACGTTAGAGCGGCTGGTTGCCCTGGGGGGCGCGCTGATCGAGCGCGAGCCGGCGCCGGTCGAGGCCCGGCTGGACGAAACGGCGCTTGAACGCACCCTGGCGCGCCTCGAAGCCGTTCCGGTCGAGCCGAAACCCGCGCCGGCCCGTCGCCGCCACCCGGGCTTCGATTGGGCGCCGGCCCCCCTGGTGCCTCACCTGCGGCCGGGCATGGAATGGCGCCGCGTCATGGGCAAGTTCGACGAGATCCGTCTCGACCTGCCGGGCGATTTCCATCGTGTGTCGCTGCTGCGGCTGGAGTCGGGACGCGGACTGCCCGAGCACAAGCATCCTGGCTACGAGTATACGGTGGTGCTGCAGGGCGGCTACACGGACGAGACGGGGAGTTATGGCGTCGGTGATTTCGCCGTCGGTCCAGGCTCCGTCCGTCACGAGCCGATCGCCGATCCGGGCGAGCCGTGCATCGCGATGATCGTGGTCGAGAAGCCGATCGTGCTCACGGGCCCGTGGGGCCGCTGGCTCAATCCGCTGGTCAGTCGCGGACTGATCTGAGAGCGTTGACCGCGAAAGGGGTTCCCTTCAGGCTTGAGGCCTGAAAAGGGGACCCCATGTCGCGCATTCCGTACTACGAAGTCGAAAACGCAACCGGAAAGCATGCCGAATTGCTCGGCAAGCTCAATCCGATGCTCAACATCTACCGGATGCTGGCGAACTCGGAGCAGGGCGCGAAGGGCTTCCTGCGGATGGGCAACGGGCTGCTCTATCGCTGCGAACTGAACCCGGTGCTGCGCGAGTTGGCGATCATCCGGGTCGGCCGGCTGAGCCGCACCGCCTACGAAGTGTTCCAGCACGAGCGCATCGGCCGCGAGGTCGGCGTGACCGAGGACAAGATCGCCGCCCTGCGCGACGCCACCATCGAGGCGCCGGCCTTCGACGACAACGAGAAGGCCGTGCTGCGCTATACCGACGACGTGGTGCGCAACGTCCGGGCGTCCGACAAGACCCTGAAGGCGGTGCAGGCCTTCCTGACGCCGGGCGCGCTGGTCGAACTCACGCTCACCATCGGCTACTACATGATGGTCTGCCGCTTCCTCGAATCGATGGGCGTAGATGGCGAGGAAGGCCAGGCGGAGTGGCTCAAGACGGCCAAGCTCTAGTTGCTGATTTGCCTCCCCCGTCATCGGGGGAGGTGTCGGCGTTTCACGCCGACGGAGGGGGCAAGACTTTGCAATCAAGCATGACCCCTCCGCCCCGATGACGGGGCACCTCCCCATTTGAATGGGGAGGAGGGATGGAAGACCGGGAGTAGAGAGATGGCGTACCGCGTCCTGATCGCGCAGTTCATGCATGAGACGAACACCTTCAGCAAACTGAAGACCACGCTGGAGGATTACCGCAAGCGCTGGCTGATCGAGGGCGAGGCGATGGTGCCGCGCTTCACCGGCACGAAGAACGAGGTCGGCGGCTACATCGACTCGGTGAAGAAGTACGGCTGGGAGCCGGTCTGGGCCGCCGCGGCCAATGCCACGCCGTCGGGCAAGCTCACGAAGGAGACCTGGGAGCATATCCGCGACCTGATCCTCGGTGCCGCGAAGAAGGCGGGCAAGCTCGATGCGATCTGCCTGTCGCTGCATGGCGCGGCGGTGACGGAGACGGAGGACGATGCCGAAGGCGCGCTTCTGGCGGCGCTGCGCGCCATCGTCGGTCCGGACGTCCCTATCGTCGCCACGCTCGACCTCCATGCCAACGCCACGACGGGGATGGCGCGCCACGCCAACGCGCTGGTGAGCTACCGGACCTATCCGCACATCGACGGCTACGAACGTGCGGTCCAGGCCGCGGCGCTGGTCCAGGAGACGCTGGAGGGCCGGAAGAAGCCCCGGTGCCTGCTGGTGCAGCCCGCCATGCTTCAGGGCGCGGATTCCGGCAAGACGACCCAGCCCGGCCTGATGCGCGACCTGCTGGCCAAAGCCGACGCCTTCGAGAAGGAGCCAGGCATCAACGTCGTCAGCATCCAGGCGGGATTCACCTGGTCGGACATCCCCTACACCGGCCCCTCGATCGCGGTGAGTCACGAGCCCGGCGCGGAGAAGCGCGCGCGGGAGATGGCGGCCGCTCTGCTCGACGAGATCTGGAAGCGCCGCGACGAGAACACCTCGAACTATCGGCCGATCGCCGATGCGATCGCGGCGGCCAAGGCGGGCGTCGGCAAGGACGGGCCGCTCGTGGTGGCTGACGGCACCGACAACCCGGGCGGCGGCGGCTACAACGACACGACGCCGGTGCTGCAGGCGCTGATCGACGCCAAGGTCCAAAACGTGGCCTTCGGCACCATCTTCGATCCCGGTACGGTGCAGCAGGCCATCGCCGCCGGTGTCGGCGCGGAGATCGACGTCGTGCTGGGCGGCCATACCGATCCATCGATGGGCGGACCGGTGAAGGCCAGGGCCGTGGTGAAGATGCTGTCCGACGGTTCCTTCAAGAACGACGGGCCGATGAATGCCGGCGTCGAGACCTCGATGGGACCGACCGCGGTGCTGCGCATCGGCGGCATCGACGTCGTCACCATCTCCAACCGCATCCAGACCATCGACCTGCAGGTCTTCCTGAGCCAGGGCATCGATCCGCGTACCAAGAGCGTGGTGGTGGTGAAGAGCGTGCAGCACTTCCGCGCGGCCTACGCGCCGATCGCCCGCGAGATCGTGCTGGTCGATTCAGGCGGCATCTGCTCGCCCGATCTGTCGCGCCTGAAGTTCACCAAGCTGCGGCGGCCGATCTGGCCGCTCGACGGGGTCAACGATCCCTATGCGGGGCAGCGGCCATGAACGTCGTGCGTGAGCCGCCGCTGCCCGGCGCATCCTTCGGTGCCACGCTGCGGCTCGACGGCGATGCCGCGCAGATCGTGGCGGCGGCCGAGGCCGATCCCGGGGCGCTGCCGGCCGCGCTGGCCGACGCAAAGGGTCTGCTGCTGATCCAGGGCATGAACGGAATCTCGGACGATCCGGACCTGCTCATCCGCCTCAGCCGCGTCTTCGGGCCGGAGGTCGAGGACTATCGGCATACGCTGACCGACCTGAAAGCCGTGCACGTTTCCGTGCCGGAGATCCTGCTGGTGTCGAACAGGCCGCCGGTCGGCAAGGCGCCGCCCAAGCGGCCCGATCCGCCGCTGGCCGCCGACGGACTGATCCCGACGCAGTACCCGCACCGCAAAGGCTGGCACACGGACCAGAGCTATCGCCGGCCGCCGCCCGACATCTCGCTGTTTTACGCCGTGACGCCGGCCGAGCGGACGACCGGCCAGACGCTGTTCGCCAACGGCATCCTGGCCTACGAGGCGTTGCCGCCGGCGCTCAGGGCCAAGGTCGAGACTCTGGTCGGCTTGCACGCCCAGCCGGGCAGCGGCCGCTCGCGCGACGCGGCCCTGGCCGGGCGCACGCCGCGCGCCTTCGCCGTCCATGAGCGCTCGCAGCCGCAGCCGGTCGTGCGCACTCATCCCGTGACCGGCGAGAAGTCCCTGTTCCTCTGCGAATGGGGCCAGATGGACTGGTTCGAGGGACCCTTCGTCGGCCTGGAACCGGGGCCGCACGGGGCGGGCGCGGCGCTGCTCGACGAGATCATGGCGCACTATACGCAGCGTCGCTTCTGCTACGCCCACGAATGGACCGAGGGCGACCTGCTGGTCTGGGACAATCGCTGCCTCGTCCATGCCGCCACCTGGTTCGACGGCGACCGCGAGAGCCGCCTGATGTGGCGCACGACGGTTCACGGCAATCCCGGCGCCCACTACGCCGGCGAGAAGAAGAGCTGGATTCCGGCCGCGGCCGAATGATCGCTCAGAGCTTCTGGCGGAAGAACGTCGTGAGGACGTAGCGGCGGCCGCGGGTCACCGGGCCGACCTTGTGCAGCAGGCCGCAGGAAAAGACGGCGGCGGCGCCCGCGGGCGGGCTGACGCGCACGCCGGCAAACTCGGGAAACACCAGTTCGCCGCCCTCGAAGTCGTCGTTGAGGTTCAGCGAAACCGCGAAGGCGCGATCGGCCGTGGTCGGCGCGCCGTTGTCGCGATGAGCGGCGAAGAAGTGCTGGCCCTCGGCGCTGTAGGACAGCACGACATGGGCGTCGAAGGTGAACTCGCGATCGAAGGCGAAGACCTTGGTGAGTTCCGGGCCGACGCGATAGGCCAGCCGGTCCGACACCGCCTTCTGCATCATCGGCTCGACGATCATGTAGTCCTCGGTGCGCTTCAGCTTCGCCATGTCGACGTTGCCGTAGCGGCTCGAAACGCCCGAGTCCCCGTGGTCGCCCTTGCCCCAGAGCCGGATGAGCTGGGTGCAGAAGTCCGGCTCGAAGACGCGGGGCAGGACCATCACCGGCGCCATCGGGGTCTTGAGCAGCAGGTCGGCGCCGCCGTCGGAGCGAACGGAAGCGGCCAGCGCGCCGATCCCCTCGGCCGCCGCCAGCAGGGCCCGCGTGTCGAAGGTGGCGGCCACGCGCTGGTTCGGATCGAGCACGATCACGCGCTGGCGCGGCCCCATCGCCTGGCCGAAGGCGACGGCGCCTCCCTGGGCGAGCAGGGCCGAGAGGTATTGGCCCTTGGGGTCGCAGAGGAGCAGCGGTTGCTCGGGCGCCGCGCCCAGCTTCTTCCAGGCCGGGCCTGAGCGGGCGATCTCGTTGCCGGCCACGACGAGCAGCGTGGTCGACGCCTGTTCGCAGGCGGCGCGCAAGGCGGCGAACTGGACGGGATCGAGCGCCGTCAGGTCGGCCACGGCGAGCAGCGCCACCGGGTCGCCGACGAACGACCAGACGAACTTCCGAAACTTGCCGTCCAGCCCCGGCAGGGCGAAATCCGGAACGCGGTCTCCGGGCCGGAGCGACAGCATGTTGGTCATGGAGGCCTGATCCGTAACGCAGATGGATGGAGCATTATCTAACGGCGTCCGTGAGAATCCTGTAGCCGTCGGAGGTGAGGTGGGTGTTGTCGGGGCGGAAGGGCGCACACGGCGCGCACGACATCTTGTCGTCGAGGTCGATGAAGCGCAGCGAGGCCCGGTCGGCGAGGCCCTTCTTCAGCGCCGCATTGATCTCGAGGCGCGCCGCACGCTGGAATTCGCCGCCGACGCCACGTGGCAGTATGCCGAAGACCAAGACGCGCTCGGGCTTCCATCGCTTCTCGATATCGGCGATCACCTGGAGTACCGCTTCCGAAATGGCGCAGGGCGGATTCTTGCCGAGATTGTTTGTGCCGACCACCAATATGACTATCCGGGGAGCCAGATGATCGAAGCGGTTGCTATCCAGCTTCCAGCGGGTCTGCTGCACACGCTCGCCGCTGACGGCGATCTTGCCGATGCGGTGACCGGGAAATACGGCTTCGAGCATCTTGCGCGGCCACCCGGCGGCGATCGAATCGCCGACGAGCAGGACGTCGGCGGCCTGCGGCGTCACGATTTCCTTGGTGGGCGGTTCAGGCGATAGCGCCATGCAGTTCTCCGCGTGGGCCAGCGAGCCTGCTGTCGGCAATAGTGCCGCCAGAAGGATCAGCCCGCGTCGCGTCACGCTGCCTGTTCGGGTTCCGGGCGGCCCTTCAGCTTCGCGTTTACCCGCTTGCTTTCGGCCCTGAACGACTCAATCTCTTCGAGAAGGGCAGCCCGCCTGAATTTCACATAGGCACGGCGCTTGGACTGCTCGCGCTTGTCAGCAGGAAGTTCGGCGCTGGACAGTTCCTTCTTCTCCAGCATCAGCACCCGCAGGCGCTCGTCAACGTACCATTTGCGTCGCAACAAATCCCGGAGGTCGCCGATCGGGGGCATGTAAATCCTTCATTTTTGAAAGGCGAAGAATGCCAAGCAACTGTACGCACGGCAACCCCGCCGCATGCGGATTGCTCAATACGATGCTTGCTCGCACAGTACCATCGGCCTGTCGCGCAAGACCATAGAAGCGGCCAATTATCCGAACGATCAAGGATGCGACGGTTAAACGCTTCTACTACGAAACCCACGATCAGCTTCGCAGCCATCTTGCCGACTTCGTTACGGCCTACAACTTCGCCAAACGCCTCAAGACCCTCACGCTCTACGAGTACAACTGCAAGCTCTGGGCAAAGGAGCCTGACCGATTCACCCTTAATCCGCTCCAGCAAATGCCGGGACTGAACACGTTGGAAAAGTGAGCGACTTCCTGCGCACAGTCCCGTGGTACTTTCAACTTCCGCTGTGGGGACTCTTCCCAATCCTGATCTATGTACTCGTCGTGATGGTGCGCGAAGAGTAGGTATTGCGGCGGATCGTTCAGGTCGTCCAGTCATCGTTAATGAAGCAGCCTCGGCATGGCAGTTCGGAGTTCGCTGTGCGCTGTCCGGCCGCCCGTCACGCGATCAAGGAGACATTCTCCGGGGCAACACCGCCGTCAGTTGCGGAGGTTAGATGATTGCTGCTCGTGGGGGTGAACATGCGATCCCCATCGGCCTGACATCCGGAAAATCGCAATTAATATCAAGGAGTTGTCTGGGATCTGGCCCCGGGCGTTGCCCTGCTCAGGGGCCTCGTGTCGCTCGCGGGTTCCTGGTGCTGCGCTCCGGAGTGTGAGTAATCCCACAGACCAGAGTTGAGGCCTCGGGCTAACTCGCGCGAGATGAACTGCGCGGTCGGGAAAGCGACCTTTATCGCGCGGTTGTGAGCAGTTGAACGAGTTTGGCCGTTTACAAGCGTCGGGATTGCCCCCTAGATTTACATGGGGTCAGTGTGGGTTGATAACTTGGGGTGCGTTTGAGGCAGTGGAACGCTCGAAGAGCGCTCCTTGGGAACTGCCCGTCGCAAGCTGAAGCCTCAGAACCCGGCTGAAATCCTGGCTGCTTTCGCGGCCTCGTCGGTGTGGCGACTTCCAACTTGGGGTACGGGAACATGGCAAACTTTACCGGCACCACCGCCAGTGAGACCTTCGACGGCACCGAATTCAACGACACCGCCTTCGGCAACGGAGGCAACGATATTCTGAACGGCAACGGCAGCGACGACACGCTGCAGCTCGGGGCCAATGGCACCAGCACCGCGTCCGGAGGCGCCGGCAACGACACGCTGAATGTCGAGGGCGTCGGAACCGGGGTCAAGACGCTGCTCGGCGGCGATGACGACGACCGGATCAACATCAGCGGCACCGCGATCGATTACGTCATCGACGGCGGGAACGGCGACGATACGCTCGGCCTGTTCGGGGCGGCGACCGTCGTCGACTTCTCGCGGTCCTCTGTGACCGGCGTCGAGCATTTCGTCGGCAGCAACGCCGCCGATACGGTCACACTGACGGCCAACCAGTTCGTGTTGTTCGACTCGTTCGACGGCGGCGCCGGCACCGACACGGTCAAGCTGAAGGTGGACGGCGTGGTCGATGCCTCCGCCGAGACGAAGCCGGAGGTCCTCAACGTCGAGGTCATTCAGGTCTTCGGCGGGGCGGGCGACGACACGTTCACGGTGAACGTCGAGCAGTTCACCGGGATCAACGCCTTCTTCCTGTCGAACGGAGCCGACACGCTCAATGTGATGACGAGCGGCGACGTCGACTTCACAGCTCTTTTCCCCACGCTTTCCGGCGTCGAGACCATCAACCTGATCGGGACGACCGGCACCATCCGGATGAGCGTGGCGCAGTTCGCCCGGTTCAGCTCGATCTCCGACGAGCTGAACGTGGTGCTGGCCGATACCGGCGCGCGCCTGAAGCTCTACACGCCGGCGCAGATCGGCGCGCTGTCGGCGGCCGGCGTCGACGTGCTCGATGCGACCGACGGCATCCTGGCCCTCACGGTGGCGCAGTTCCGCCAACTGGGCACGGTTGCCCTGACCTCGACCGACGTCGTCACCCTGGCCGACACCGGCGCCAACCTCGCCACGCTGACCACGGCCGAGCTGATCGCCGCGGCGGCGGCCGGCGTCGACAGGATCGATGCGACCAACAACGTGCTGTCGCTGACGGTCGACCAGTATCGCGCCCTGGCCGGCGAGATCGCCCTCACGGCCAAGGACGTGATCACCCTGGCCGACACCGGCGAGAACCTGGCCGACCTGTCGCTGGCCGAGATCGCCGCGCTGACCCCGAACTTCATCGACAGGCTCGATGCCACCGACGGCGTGCTGACGCTCAGTCTCCAGAAGATCCAGGCCCTCGACAAGGTGGCCCTGACCGCCAGCGACGTCGTGACCGCCACGGCAACCGGGGCCGAGTTCGCCGCGCTGACGACCACCGACATCAGGCTGCTGGGGACCAAGGGCGTCGACTTCTTCGATGCGACCGACGACGCCGTGTTCTTCACCAAGAACCAGTACCTGGCCCTGGTCACGATCAAGGTCGTGTCGGCCGACGAGGTCGTGCTGCGCGATTCCGGCGGGCAGCTCATCGCCCTCACGCCGGCCCAGTTCGCGGGCCTGGCCGACCGCGGTTTCGACCGGATCGATTCGACCACCGACGCCCTCACTCTGTCCGCCGCCCAGTATGGCGCGCTGGGCACCGTGGTGCTGACGGCCGGCGACGTCGTGCTGCTGCGCGACACCGGCGCCGCCATCGGCAGCCTGTCGGTCGTCGAGTTCCAGGAGCTGGTCGCCAAGGGCATCGACAAGATCGACACGACCGACAACGTGCTGACGGTCAACGTGGCCAAGGTCGCGGGCCTGGTGCCGGGCATGCTGACCACCTCGGACGTGGTTACGCTATCGGACACCGGCACGGCGATCGGCGCCATGTCGGTCGCGGACATCGCGGGCCTGGCGGCCAAGTTCATCGACCGGATCGACAGCGTGAACGGCGTTCTGTCGCTCACCGTGGCGCAGTACCAGGCGCTGGGTTCGGTCACGCTGACGGCCGACGACACGATCACGCTGGCCGATACCGGCGCCAACCTGGCGGCGCTCTCGGGCTCGCAGCTCGCCGCCCTGGCCGGCAAGGGGATCGACCGCATCGACGCCACGGACAACGCGCTGTCGCTGACGCTGGCCAAGCTGCAGGCGCTGGGCACGGTCGCGCTGGTCGCCGCGGACGTGGTGACCCTGGCCGATACGGCTACGGTCCTGAACGCGCTGACGCCCGCCGAGATCTCGGCTCTCGCCGGCAGGGGCGTGGACCGCATCGATTCGCTGAACAACACGCTCTCCTGGTCGCTGGCGCAGGCCCTGGCCCTGGGCACCGTCACCCTGACCGCGGGCGATCTCGTGACCGTGGTGGGAACCGGCGCCGAGATCGCCGCGCTCACGAGCGCCCAGATCGCCACCCTCGCGGCCCGCGGCGTCGACAGGCTCGACGCCAGCGACGACGCGCTGACCCTGACCCGGGCGCAGTACTTGGCGCTGGGCGCGATGACCGTTGCCGCCGGCGACGTCGTCGTCCTGGCCGACACCAGTGGTGCGCTGCTGGGCCTTACGCCGGCCCAGTTCGGCGCCATGGCGGCCGCCGGCATCGACCGGATCGACGCCACCGACAACGTCGTGATCCTGAGCGCGGGCCAGTATCTCGGCCTCGGCAGCGTGGCGCTGACGGCCGGCGATGTCGTCACCCTGCGCGACACCGGCGCCAACATCGCGGCTCTTTCCGCCGCCGTCCTGGCGGGCCTCGCCGCCAAGGGCGTGGACAAGATCGACGCCAACGACAATGCGCTGGCGCTCACGGTGGCGCAGGTCGACGGCATCGCCGCCGGTATGCTCACCGCCTCCGACGTGGTGACGCTGGTCGATACCGGTGCGACGATCTCCGCGCAGGCCGATGCCTTCTTCACGGGCCTCGCGGGCAAGGGCGTCGACAGGATCGACGCTACCGACGACGTGCTGTCGCTGACCGTCGCCAAGTATCTCGGCCTCGGCGCCGTTTCGTTGACCGCCGCGGACATGGTGACGCTGGCCGATTCGGGCGCGAATCTCGCGGCCCTCTCGGCGTCCCAGCTCGCGGCCCTCGCGGGCAAGGGCGTCGACGCGCTCGACGCCACGAACAACGTGCTTTCGCTGACCTTCGCCAAGCTGCAGGCTCTGGGAACGGTGACGCTGGCGGCCGGCGATGCGGTGACGCTGGCCGATACGACCGCCGCCCTCGAGGCCATGTCGGTCTCCGACATTGCCGCCCTCGCGGGCAAGGGCGTCGACCGGATCGATTCGCTCAACAACACCCTGACCCTGACCGTCGCCAAGGGCCAGGCCCTGGGTGACGTCGTCCTGACGGCTTCGGATTTCGTCACGGCGGCCGACACGAGCGCGGGACTGCAGGCGCTTTCGGTCGAAGATTTCGCCTCGCTGGCGGGCGTCCTGGTCGACAGGATCGACGCCACGGACAACGTGCTGGCGCTGACGCTTGCCAAGTTGCAGGCGCTGGGCACCGTTGCGCTGACCCCTGAGGACGTGGTCACGCTGGCCGATACCAGTACCGTCCTGAACGCGCTGACGCCGGAAGAGATCGCGGCGCTGGCGGCGAAGGGTATTGACCAGATCAACGCGACGGACGATGCGCTCACCCTGTCGGTGGCGCAGTATCGCGCACTCGGCACGGTCGCGCTGACCCAGGCCGACTATGTGATCCTGGCCGACACGTCGGCCAACCTGGCGACGCTGACGCCGGCCGAGAATGCGGCCCTGACGGGCAAGGGAATCGACGAGGTCCAGAGCACGGGCGCCACGACGGTCCAGACGGCGTTGGCCACCTACAAGCTCGACGACAGCGCCGACAACCTGACCTTCATCGGAGAAGGGGCGTTCGCGGGAACGGGCAACGAGAACGCCAACACGATCACCGGCGGTGCGTCGGGCGACATGCTGAGCGGCCTCGGCGGCAACGACACGCTCGTCGGCCTCGACGGCGACGACCTGCTGATCGGCGGCCTGGGGACCGATACCCTCAATGGCGGCAATGGCGCGGATTACGTTTCCTATCGCAACGCGACTGCCGGCCTCACGGTATCGCTGGCCGATCCGTTGGCCAACACGGGAGAGGCCCTCGGCGATACCTTCATCAGCGTCGAGCGTATCGAGGGATCGGCGTTCAACGACATCCTGACGGGCGACGCCACCGACAATGCCCTGCGCGGCGGGCTCGGAGCGGATGCGCTGAACGGCGGCGCCGGCCGGGACACGGCCTCGTATTTCTACGCGACCGCCGGTCTCACCGTTTCGCTGGCCGTTCCGGGCAATAACACCGGCGAGGCGATCGGCGACACATATGCCTCGATGGAGAACATTTCGGGGTCGGCATTCGACGACCTCCTGTTCGGCGATGCCGGCGACAACACCCTGCTGGGCAACGGCGGCGCCGACCAGCTCGATGGCGGCGCCGGATTCGATTACGCCTCCTACCGCAATGCCACCGCCGGCGTGACGGCCTTCCTCGATGAGCCCATCCACAATACCGGTGAGGCGGAAGGCGACACCTACATCTCCATCGAAGCGCTCACGGGTTCCAATTTCAACGATACTCTCGTCGGCGATTCGGCCGGCAACTGGCTCGAAGGTGGGCTGGGCTTCGACATCCTGAACGGCGGCGCCGGCTTCGACTTCGCGTCCTACTTCAGCGCATCGATTGCCGTGCGGGCATCGCTGCTCGAGCCCTGGAACAACACCGGCGAGGCGGTCGACGCCTACACGTCCATCGAAGGTCTGGCGGGATCCAGGTTCGACGACATCCTCATCGGCGACGGGCTCGACAACAATCTCCGGGGTGGCCTCGGAGCCGACTACCTGGACGGCGGCAACGGTTACGACTTCGTGGAATACCGTGGCGCCGCCGTGGGAGTGACGGCGTCGCTGGCAAATCCTGGGGGCAACACCGGCGAGGCGGCAGGCGACACCTATGTCAGCATCGAAGGCGTGTCCGGTTCGTTGTTCAACGACACGTTGACCGGCAATAACGGTGACAACTGGCTGATCGGCCTGGCGGGCGCCGACTATCTGGACGGCGGGCTCGGAAACGACTTCGCCGGTTACAGCAACGCGACGGCGGCCGTGACGGCGTCCCTCGCCAACCCGGGCACCAATACCGGCGATGCGGCCGGCGACACCTACGTGTCGATCGAATCCCTCAGCGGCACCAGCTTCAATGATGTCCTGATCGGCGACAGCGGCAACAATGTCTTCCGCGGCCGTCTGGGCGCCGACCAGCTGAACGGCGGCGACGGATTCGACGTTGCCGAATACCTCAATTCCACCGCCGGCCTCACGGTGACGCTGGACACTACTCTGTCGGTCACAAACACCGGCGAAGCGGCGGGAGACACCTTCATCTCGATCGAGGGGCTTTCCGGTTCGAACTTCAGCGACACCCTGGTCGGCGATTCCGGCGCCAACACGTTGTTCGGACGCAGTGGCGGCGACATCCTGTTCGGGGGTGTCGGCAACGATACCTACTACGGCAACAGCGCCACCTCCGGCCTCGACGGGTCGGTCGACCGGGTGGACTACAGTCGTGTGACGGGCCTGTCGCAGGGCATTGCGGTCAACTGGCTCGCGGGCAGTGTCGTCGGCCAGGCAGGCATCATCGACACCGATTCGATGTTCCAGATCGAGTCCGTTTTCGGAACCGCCTTCGTCGACACATTCGATGCGACCGGCTTTACCAACTCTTCGGCCCGCGCGGGCGACTTCGGTGGCTTTCAGTTCATCCAGGGCGGCGGCGGCAACGACATCATCATCGGCAACAACAATACCGAGGCGTTCTACGGCGATGCCACCAGTGCGGTGACGGTAAACCTCAGCATTGTCGGCGGTGTCCATGGCGGCACGGTGACGGGCGGCGGCGTCGGCACCGACCAGGTCACCAACGTGAACAGGTTCGTCGGCTCGACCTTCAACGACACGTTCTTCGGCACGAACAACGTCGAGATCTTCGACGGCTACAATGGCGGCGACGACGTTTATCACGGCGGCGGCGGCACCGACATTGTCGAGTTCGACGGCGGCGCCCGGAACGCCATCGATGTCAACATGGCGGCAGGCACCATCACCGGGCGTGCGCCGGGGTCCAATATCGGCAACGACACGCTGGACTCCATCGAGCGCATCCGCGGTTCGGAGTTCGCGGACCGCTACGACGCCACGGGCTTCTCGAACGTCAGCACGAATGCGGGATCGTCCGGCACCTTCAACCGGTTCGAAGGCCAGGGCGGCGCCGACGAGGTGATCGGCAACGGCAACACCTACCTCGACTATTTCAACACGAGCGCCAGCGTCACCGTGACGACGACGGCGCTGGGTGTGGGAACGGCCCTGGCCACCTACGGCAGCAACACGGCGACCGATACGTTCAGCGGTGTCGCCGCCATAACCGGCGGCAATTTCAACGACACCTTCAATGGCGGCAGCGGCGCCGACCTGTTCTTCGGGCAGGGCGGCAACGACTTCATGAACGGCGGTGCCGGCGACGACACGCTGGAAGGCGGGTCGGGTGCCGACTCCCTGTCCGGCGGCGCGGGCTTCGATTACGCGCAGTATCGCAACGCCAGTGCGGCCGTGAGCCTCATCCTCGCCAGCGGCGGCTTCGCCGGCGACGCATTGGGCGATCACTTCGTCAGCATCGAAGGCGCGATCGGCTCGAACTTCAACGACACCCTGACCGGCAGCAACCTCGGCAACATCCTGGTGGGCGGCCTGGGAGCCGACACGCTGAACGGCGGCGCAGGCGACCACATGTCGTTCGACGATGTCGACTACGCGTCGTACTTCATGTCCTCGGCCGGAGTGACGGTATCGATCGCCAATCCGGGCGTGAACACCGGGGAAGCGACCGGCGACACCTTCGCCAACATCAACGGCCTGATCGGGTCCAACTTCAATGACGTGCTGACCGGTTCCGATGCCTTCAATGACGCCTTCATCGGCGGCTTTGGCAACGACACGCTGAACGGCATGGCCGGCACCGATTTTGCCCGTTACGACTCGGCGGTCTTCGGCATTCACGTCGACATGGCTGCGGGTATGGTGAATGGCGGCGCCGGGCAGGATACGCTTCTGTCGATAGAAGGCATTTGGGGCTCCAACCTCGCCGATACATACGATGCCTCGGCATATACTGCCGGCACACCGGGCGCGCCGCACGACGACTTCAACTTCTTCGAGGGATTCGGCGGCACCGACACTATCGTCGGGTCGCCGACGGCCACCCCGGGCGGCATCCTCACCACGAGCATCCACTATACGCAGGCCACCGCCGGCATCTGGGTAACCATGACCGGCGCGGCGGCAGGCAACGTGTCGGCGACGTACGGGGCCGATACCTCGGTCGACACTTTCACGAACGTGAACAGCATCGTCGGCTCGAACTTCAATGACACATTCAACGGAACCAGCGGTGCTCAATCATTCGACGGCGGAGGTGGCGGCGACGTCCTGCAGGGAGGGGCAGACAACGACTTGCTTTCCGGCGGGGACGGCAGCGATCAACTGATCGGCGGTACGGGAGATGATTTCCTCGTGGGCGGCGCCGGTGCCGATGTGCTGGATGGCGGCGATGGTATCGACATGGTTTCCTACTACGAGTATTCCCCGGGCGGAGGCGGCGTAATCGGCCTCACTGCATCGCTCGAGAACTCCTCGATCAATACCGGCAGTGCCGCCGGCGACACCTACGTCTCGATCGAGAATCTCGCGGGAACCTTCGGGAACGACACGTTGGTGGGCAACAGCGGCAACAACATCATTGACGGCGTCTTCGGGGCCGACTTCTTCAACGGTCGAGGTGGCCTGGATACGCTCAGGGGCCTTGGCGGCGGCGACACGTTTGTCTTCGATTCGGCGATCGGCGCCGGCAACCTCGCCACGATTGACGGCTACGTGCACGGACAGGATCACTTCAACCTGGACAATGCCATCTTCACGCAAGTCGGGCTCGAGGGAGGGCTCGATGGGTTTACCTTTGTCAACGGTACCGCGGCTCTCGATTCGAACGATCGCATCATTTTCGACAGCACCACCGGCAACGTGAGCTACGACGCCGACGGTGTGGGCGGTGCTGCTGCGGTCGTCTTCGCGAAGATCCAGAATCTGTCGGGCGGGACATTGGATCACACCGACTTCCTGGTTGTCTGAGCACAGGAACGGCGGCTGGGCCGGAAGCACCGGTCCAGTCTTCAGGTCGCGGAACTATGGAGTTTACGCCCGGCCCGGCCTGCGCCGCTGGCGTCAGGCCGGGTCCGGCTGCGCCGGTCCGCGAATCTTCGAGAGCAGGAGCTTGTTTTCCGAGGCCATGGCGGCGCGTTCGGCCGTCAGGACGGGGGTACGCTGCCGGATGTAAGCGGCCCTGTTGCGCACGATCTTGCGGCGCGCCGGGTCCGTCACCGTCTGCATCTCGGTGAGGAGGGCGATGAGTTCTTCACGGTTGCGCTTGCGCTCCGCGGCGATGTCGGTCAGGCGTCCAACAACATAGATGCGCCTGAGGTGAATGGCGCGCTTGTCGTTCTTGGAGGGTGGCGCCGGGCTGACCTCGGGAGGCGGGGGCGTCGGTGCCGTCTCCGCGGGCGAGGCGACGGCAGGGACGGAAACAGCCAATTCCGCCTGATCGGTCTTCGCGGCACCAGGCTGGGACCTGCGCCGCTTCCGGCCGCTCGAGGCATTCGTGCTGTCGGCCATCCGGGCCTCCCCCTTGAGTTAGTCTGAAACCGCGCAAGGCCTCACCGGCGGAAGCTTCCCATCAGGCGCTGCAGCAGGGAAGGTGCCGGTTTCGGCGGCATCGTCCTGGCTGGCGGAGCAATGGTTGCCTCGCTCGGTTCCGGCGGCGGCGCGCTGCTGGCAAAGGACGCCAGCCATTCCTTTCGCCGGCGCGTGGTCGAAGTGTCGCCTTTTGCCTGGGCGACCAGCTTGTGTGCTTCCTCGTGGCGGCCGACCTTGAACAGGACTTCCGCGAAGTCCAGCAGGGCGACATCGCTCTGGTTCACGGCGACGACCTGCTCGAAATAGTGGATCGACTTCTTGAGCTGGCCGACGTCCCGATACCCGCGCGCCAGCTTCTCGTACACCTTGTGCTTGCGCCGCGTGATGTTGCCGTAGGCGATCGCGGCCGCGGTGGCCGCATCCAGATTGTTCATGCCGATATGGATATCGACCATGAGGGCGAGCTTGCTCCGTTCGTCCTGGCTCTTCCTCGGAACGATGAGCGGTTGCAGCAGGCTGAAGGCTTCGTCGAACCGTTCGAGACCGATGAGAGCCTCGGCCCGGTAAAGCGCGGCCTCGGTTATTTCGAGGCTGGCTTCGTCGAGGGCCGAAAGAGCCTCGGTGAACTTCCGGCGATTGAGCGCCGTGCGGACGAACAGCGTTGCGAAGGCAGGATCCGCGATCTTGTCGCGGTTTTTCTTCACCAGTTGCCACTTCTGGCGCGGATCCTTGCTGGCTGCGATCTCTTCCAGCAGCGTGGCATCGGACTGGGGTGCCTGCTCTCCGGTGTAGGCCTGCACCATCCTGCCGACGTTGAGATCGACCAGTTCCTGTTCGATGTGGACCATGTCGTGCTTGAAGGCACGCTGCCGGTCGGTCAGGACGATGCTCTCGTAGCTCGGGAAGTAATGAACGTTCTCGCGCTCCGCCACGATATGCTCGGCAGCGCTCCGCAGCACGCTCTTCGAGTAGGTATTGGCCACCATCACGTCGACCTTGCGATGCGTGGAACTCATCGGAACCGGGGATACCGTGACGATCACCTGCACGCCCGGCGCCGCGAACTTGTCGATGGTATCCATGGTCTTGCGCAAGTGTTCCATGGTGTCGTCGAAGCTCATGACACGCAGGCAGAACCGATCCGGGTCCTTTTCGAGCACGGGCAGCCGAGGATGTGTGTTGACGTAGATGTCGTGCTTCTTGTCGTACCAGACCTCGGTGAGGCCGAGCGTGATCACGACGACGCGGCAATCCTTGATCGCGGTCATCGCGCCGCGAATCGCTTCGCGCCGTTCCTTGACGATCTCGTAGGCCGCAGGGCGGATGCCCGTCGTCAGATGGTTGTCGACGAACTTTCCGGGGACGACTTCGCTGAAGCTCGCTTCCTCGTTGAACGGGAAGTCCGGATCCACCGCCCAGGCGATTTCCTGCCTGATCGAGGGCACGCCGTAATTGTTCAGGACGCTCGGGCCGATCTTCGCAAAGTCTTCACGCTTGAAGATATCCAGGGCGGGGATGCGGTAACCCCGGTCGAGAAGCTTGCTCTCGACATTGCGGGCGAAACACGAGCCGATGGTAAAAATGTTCTCGCCGGGAATGAGCTGGAACGGCGCGTCGAAGTCAGGCCTCGCGATAGGCTCGACCCGGTTGACCTCGCCCCGGACAGGCCAGGTGCGTGTCGCCTTGTCTGTGCTGCGATGGGCGAGTACTTCTTGCGCGGATATCTCAACGAGGGGCATGTCAGGCTGCTTCGTGGACAGCTTGAGACTTGGTCGCCATGTCGTGCCGGGCAGTCCCCGACCTTGGCAAGTCCAGCATAAGGGGGTTCCATTCTGGCATGAGGCCTGGTTCCTTGGAATCGTCGGATTGGCGTAGCAAGAGGCGGAGCCGGCTGCAACAGTATCACTGTGTCAAGCGGGGCGGATTGTACGGATCACCGATTGACGTAGGGAACCAGGTATGGACGGCGCATTCTTCGTCTTGATCGGCCTGCTGGCCCTGGCCGGTACGATCGCGATTGGCGTCTACTTCGAGTGGTGAAGATTGCCCGCGCGCCGGGCCCGGCTTCAGTCTTTGAGGGCCGAACGGGTAAAGCAGGCTCGAAAGGCCTGGCAAGACGCAAGGGATCTTGCGGCGGAGCGCCAGGCAAAGCGCGAGCAACGCGTCCAGGAGGGCGTTGACCGCCGGAAGGCAGCCCTGGAGGAGAAGGAGCGCCGCCTGGCCGAGAATGCCGAGAAGCGTGCGCAACTCCTGCGGGGGCGCCCCACCAATGTCGATGAGCGGCTGTTGCAGGGGCAGCAAAGGCGGGTCGCAGCGCTCGACGCCAAGCAACAGCGGCTCGCCCAGAACGAGGAGCGGCGCGCCGCGCAACTGAGGGCTCGGGAAGAGCGGCTGGCCCGTCTCCGCGCCGAGCGGGAGGACAAGATCCGCGCCAAACAGGAAGAGCGCGATCGCCTGCTCGCCGAAAAAGAGAAGGGCGAGCCCTGAGCTTCGCACACCCTCATGCAGGTTCGGCATGAGGGGCAAAAGCCAAATTGTGTAATGATTTCCGGAGGGTAGATGGTGGGCGCTGTAGGGATTGAACCTACGACCCCACCCGTGTGAAGGGTGTGCTCTCCCGCTGAGCTAAGCGCCCGGAAGGCGCGCGTATAAGACAGGCGGGGAGGGCCGTCAACGGCCCGCTGCGAGTCCCGCCAGCGCCGCGGGCAGGGCGTCGAAACGATCGATCACGGCGTCGGCGCCCAGTTCGCTGGCCGGCTTGGCCGTATAGCCCCAGCTCACCAGGACGGCCGGGATGCCGGCGCCGCGGGCGGCCTCGGCATCGTGGGTCGAATCGCCGATCATCACGGCGCGCTTCGGGTCGCCCCCCATGCGTTCCAGCAGCATCAGGATGTGGCGCGGGTCGGGCTTGCGGACCGGGAAACTGTCGGCGCCGGCCACGTCGCTGATCGGCGGCATCAGCCTGAGGTGCTCGAGGATCATGCGCGACGGCTTCTCGAACTTGTTGGTGCAGACGCCCTGCTTCAGGCCGAGCCGCGCGAAGCCGGCGACAACGTCGGCGACGCCGGCAAAGGCGGTCGTGTGGCTGATCGGATCGGCCTCGTAGTAGCGGACGAACTCGCGCGTCACGGCGGTCAGCGTGTCCTCGTCCAGGGTCCGTCCGTACTTGGCGAAGGCCTTGCCCATTGTGACCTTGCTGCCCTGGCCCATGAAGATCCGCACGTCGTCCTCGGTGACGGCTGGCAGGCCGTGGTCGGCCAGCACGGCGCTGACGGCCAGCTGCATGTCCTTCGCACTGTCGATCAGGGTGCCGTCGAGGTCGTAGAGGACCGTGTCGAAGCGGGCGGTGAGGGTTGTTGCGGCATCTTTCTGCATGCCGTGCTCTCTAGCATATCCGGCTTGCCCCTCCGCCAGCCCCATGGCATCGGACGGGCATGAAATCACCAATTGCCGTAGTTGTGCTCGCCGCCGGTGCCGGAACCCGCATGAAGTCGGCCCTGCCGAAGGTCCTGCATCCGCTGGCGAACCTTCCGATGGTGGCCCATGTGCTGGCCAATGCAGCGGCACTGAAGCCGAGCCGGATCGTCGGCGTGATCGCGCCCGGCGCGAAGGCGGTCGCCGAAGCCTTCGCGCCGCATCCGACGGCCGTGCAGGACAAGCCGCTGGGCACGGGGCACGCCGCCCGGGCCGCCCTGGGGGCGCTCAAGGGCCATGACGGGCCGGTCCTGGTCGTGTTCGGCGATGCGCCGCTGGTGACGACGGAAAGCCTCCGCAAGCTGGTCGCCGCGTGCCGCAAGGCCCGGGCGGCGGTCGGCGTGCTGGGCTTCAAGGCGCGCGATCCGTCGCCCTATGGCCGCCTGATCGTCGAGGGCGGCGAACTGGTCAGGATCGTCGAGAGCAAGGATGCCGATGCCGCCGAACGCACGGTCGATTTCTGCAATTCCGGCGTGATGTGCATCGACGGCAGGCTGATCGCGAAGCTGCTGGGCGCGATCCGCGACGACAACGCGAAGCGCGAGTTCTACCTGACCGACTCGGTGCGTCTGGCGCGCGCGGCCGGCCACAAGGCGATTGCCGTGGCGGGCGAGGAGGCGGAGTTCCAGGGCATAAATTCCCGTGTCGAGCTGGCGGTGGCCGAGCAGGCGCTGCAGCAGCGGCTGCGCCACGCCGCGATGCTGGGCGGCGTCACCATGACCGATCCCGGCACGGTCTGGCTGTCGGCCGACACGAAGTTCGGCACCGACGTCACGATCGGCGCCAACGTGCGCTTCGGCGTCGGCGTCACGGTTGGTGCGAACACGGTGATCAAGGCCTTCTGCGACATCGAGGGCGTGCGCGTCGGCCGGGGCGCGATCATCGGCCCGTTCGCCCGCATCCGGCCGGGCTCGGAGGTCGCGGACGACGTCCATATCGGCAACTTCGTCGAGCTCAAGGCCACGCGCATGGGGCGCGGCGCCAAGGCGAATCATCTGGCCTATCTGGGCGATGCCGACATCGGGCCGGGCAGCAACATCGGGGCCGGCACGATCGCGGTGAACTACGACGGCTACGGCAAGCATCGCACGGTCATCGGGCCGGACGTGTTCATCGGCTCCAACAGCTCCCTGGTGGCGCCGGTCAAGGTCGGCCGGGGCGCCAACGTGACGGCGGGCAGCGTGGTGACGGAGGACGTTCCCGCCGACGCGGTGGCTTTCGGCCGGGCCCGGCAGGTTACAAAGAAGGGGCGGGCGGCGGCGCTTCGTGCGAAACTCCGCGACCGCGCGGCTGCCGCCAAGAAGGCCGCCGGCGAGCGGTCCAGCAAGAAATAATCCCCCTTCCGTTCGAGACAGAACCCATGTGCGGCATCATCGGCATCATCGGCAAAGCGCCCGTCACGCCCCTCCTGATGGACGCGCTGAAGCGGCTGGAGTATCGCGGCTACGACTCCGCGGGCGTCGCCACATTGGTGAACGGCCATATCGATAGGCGCCGGGCCGAGGGCAAGCTGGTCAACCTCGAGGCGCGGCTGAAGGTCGAGCCGCTCGCCGGCACGATCGGCATCGGCCACACCCGCTGGGCGACCCATGGCAAGCCGTCCGAGCGCAACGCCCACCCGATCGCCACCGACCGGGTCGCGGTGGTTCACAACGGCATCATCGAGAATTTCCAGGAGCTGAAGGCCGAGATGGAGGCCGAGGGCCGCCGGTTCGACAGCGACACCGACACCGAGGTCGTGGCGCAGCTCATCACCTCCTACCTCGAGCGGCAGATGTCGCCCGAGCAGGCGATGGGCACGGCCATGGAGCGGCTGCGCGGCGCCTTTGCGCTGGCCGTCCTGTTCAGCGGCCGGCACGACCTGCTGATGGGCGCCCGCCGCGGCAGCTCGCTGGCGGTGGGCTACGGCGACGGCGAGATGTACATCGGCACCGACGCGCTGGCGCTGGCGCCGTTCACCAAGCGCGTCAGCTACCTCGAGGACGAGGATTGGGTGGTGGTGCGCCCCGACGGCTGCACCGTCTTCCAAGGCAAGACCGAGGTGAAGCGCGAGATCCGCCAGACCGGTCTCAGCGGCGCGATGATGGGCAAGGGCAACCACCGCCACTTCATGCTCAAGGAGATCCACGAGCAGCCGGCGGTGATCGGCGACACGCTGCACAGCTACGTCGATCCCGCGACCCGCACCGTGGCGCTGCCGGCGCTGCCGTTCGACTGGACCAGGGTGAGCCGCATCACCATGACCGGCTGCGGCGGCGCCTACTATGTGTGCATGGTCGCCAAGTACTGGTTCGAGCAGATCGCGCGCCTGCCGGTCGAGGTCGAGCTGGGCTCGGAGTTCCGCTACCGCGCGCCGCCGCTGCCCGAGGGCGGCGTCTGCATCGCCGTCTCCCAGTCGGGCGAGACGGCCGACACGCTGGCCGCGGTGCGCTACGCCAAGGCGCAGAAGCAGCACATCCTGGCGGTGGTGAACGTGCCGGAGAGCGCCATCGCCCGCGAGGCGAATGTCGTCCTGCATACGCTGGCGGGGCCCGAGATCAGCGTCTGCTCGACCAAGGCCACGACCACCCAGCAGACCGTCCTGCTGGCCACCGCGATCGCCGCCGGCCGCGCCCGTGGCACGATCACCGAGGCCGAGGAGGCACGCCTGGTGGCGGCGCTGATCGAACTGCCGGCGCTGATCAACGAGGCGATGAACATGGAAGCGCAGTATCGGCACATCGCCGACGCGGTGCTCGCCGAGGCGCGCGACGTTCTCTATCTCGGCCGCGGCACGTCGTACCCGGTCGCGCTCGAGGGCGCGCTGAAGCTGAAAGAGATCTCCTACATCCACGCCGAGGGCTATGCCGCCGGCGAGATGAAGCACGGGCCGATCGCGCTGATCGACGAACTCGTGCCGGTCGTGGTCGTGGCGCCGAACGATTCTCTGTTCGACAAGACCGCGTCCAATTTCGAGCAGGTGAAGGCGCGCGGCGGCAAGCTGGTGCTGCTGAGCGACGCCGACGGGGTGAAGCGGCTGGGGCCGCACTCCGTGGCGACGCTCACCATGCCTGCCGTCGATCCCGTGGTGGCGCCGATCCTCTACACGATCCCGGTGCAGCTGCTGGCCTATTACACCGCCATCGCCAAGGGCACCGACGTCGACCAGCCCCGCAATCTGGCGAAGAGCGTCACCGTCGAATAGGCGAGAGACCTCCCGGCCGGCGCATGAAAAAAGCCGCGGTACCTTCCGGTTCCGCGGCTTCTTTGTTCTTTCGCTTCTAGCGCGTGCCTTGGGGCAGGCCCGGCGGCGGGCCGGAGGGCTGCGGCGCCGGGCCCGGCTGGCCGCCGCGCGGTTGCGGCTGCGCCGGACGGGGCTGTGCGGGCTGCGCCGGCATCAACGTCTGGACGATGGCGCGGATCTTGGCAGCCTCGGCTTCCTGCGCCTTCTTGAACTCGTCCTCGCTGATGAAGCGGTCCTTGTTGAGGTCCATTTCCAGGAACTGCTTCAGCGCGTGAGCGGTCATCTCGACGCGGTCGATCTGGCCGTCCTTGTTGGTGTCGATCTCGGCGAACTTGCGCATCGCGATCTGCTTACGCATGTCGAACGGCAACAGGTTCTTGGCCTGCGGCCCATCGGCGGGGCCGGCCAGGACGAGATAGTCCTGGCTGCTGATCTTTCCGTCCTTGTTCTTGTCGAGCTCGTCGGCCTGGCGGAGCTGCATGTCCATAAACTCGTTCAGGGTCATCATGCCCTGTCGGCGGCGCTGCTCGGCCTGCTGGCGCTCCGCGGCCTCGCGCTGCATCGAGCGCTGGATGATCAGGCGAACCTCGGGTTCGGTGATCTTGTTGTCGCGGTCGGTGTCGTAATTGTTGAACTCGGAATGGACCAGCGCCTCGGCCTCTCCGCGCTCGACGAAGCCGTCGCGGTTGGTGTCGAGGTTCTGGAATTCGGCGCGGGCGCGGGTGCGGCGCTCCTCGAGCGGCGGCAGGCCGGGCGCGTCGGCCGGGGTCACCGGCGGCTCGACGACCTTGATGAACTCCTCGACCGACAGCCTGTTGTCCTTGTTGGCGTCCAGCGCTTCGAACGACTTCATCCGGTACTTCAGGAAGTCGGCGCGCGTGACCTCGCCCTTCTTGTTCACGTCGATGTCGACGAACCACTGGGGCAGGGGCACGGCCGCCGGTGCGCCGAGCGCTCCGCCGGCAGCCGGCGGCGTTGCGGCAGCGCCGGCCGAGGGCGGCGCCGCGGGCTGGGCAGGCTGCGCCGGCGGGGCGGCCTGGGCAGGCGGTCGGTTCTGTGGCCAGGCCTGTGTCGGGGGAGTCTGCGCGGCCACCGGGAAGGCGAGGCAGGCTGCGGTCAGGAACAGGGTCGAGCGGAACGTGCGATTCATTGCGGTGAGCCCGCTTTTTGGAAGGGGAGATTTCGTATCGGTTGCAAACTGCGGCGTGTCAATGTCCGCGGGTCAAAGCCAGCCTGCGGCGCAATCGCGCCGAAAGCATGGCGTCGTTCCATTTGAGTTGCACGGCTACACAGGATAAGCCATCGTAATTGAAAGGCAGACTCCGAAGAAGGGTCTCAAGTAGTTGGGAGGACAGGGTAATTTCGCTGGTTTGGCGTGTGTAATACGCCGGCTGGCGAAACCGGCATTTCACATGGCAGGACCATCCACATCTCGCAGCGCGCCGCTGCTCAGCGTGCGCGACGTTTCCGTCCGGTTCGGCGGCATCGTCGCCCTCGACGGCGTATCCTTCGACGTCTTTGCCGGCCAGATCGCCGGCCTGATTGGTCCGAACGGGGCCGGCAAGACGACCCTCTTCAATTGCCTGAGCCGGCTCTACACGCCCAGCAGCGGCGACGTGCAGTTCGAGGGCAAGACGATCCTGAACCGGCCGAGACACGCCATCCCCCAGATCGGCATCGGCCGCACGTTCCAGAACGTGGCTCTCTTCGACAACATGTCGGTTCTCGACAATGTGAAGGTCGGTTGCCACAGCGTCAGTTCGACCAGCTTTCTGGAGAACGCACTGCGTGTTCCCAAGGTCAAGGTCGAGGAGGAGGCGATCACCCGGCGTTCCGAGGAGCTGATCGCCTTCATGGACCTGGTGCCTTTTACCCACGCCATAGCGGGCCCGTTGCCGTTCCCGATCCGCAAGAGGGTGGAACTCGCCCGCGCGCTGGCCTCCAGCCCCAAGCTTCTGCTGCTCGACGAGCCGGCGGCCGGGTTGAACCACGACGAGATCGAGGTACTGAAGGGCCAGATCAAGCGTGTTCGCGACATCCAGAACGTCACGGTGCTCCTGGTCGAGCATCACATGAGCCTGGTCATGTCCGTGTCGGACAAGGTCGTGGCGATCGATTTTGGCAAGAAGATCGCCGACGGTACGCCGGCGGAAGTGCAGCGTGATCCGGAAGTGATCCGCGCCTATCTGGGGACCTCGTAATGGCGGCGCTTCTCGAGGTGAAGGGGCTCAAGGCCTTCTACGGCCAGACGCAGTCGCTCTACGATGTCGCCTTCGACATTCCCACCGGCGGCATCACGACCCTGTTGGGCGCCAACGGCGCCGGCAAGACGACCACGCTGCGAGCGATCTGCAACATGGTCCGAACCGACGGCACGATCCGCTTCGACGGCAAGGACATCCGCGGCATGGCCACGGAAGAGATCGTCCGCCAGCGCATCGCCCATGTCCCGGAGGGACGCGGCACCTTCACGACGCTCACGGTCGACGAGAATCTCCGCATCGCCGCCTACACCCGCAAGGACAAGCAGGGGGTGAAGGACGAGCTGGAGCGTGTCTTCGTCTACTTCCCGCGCCTCAAGGAACGCATCCAGCAGCAGGCCGGCACGCTGTCGGGCGGCGAGCAGCAGATGCTGGCCATCGCCCGTGCATTGATGCTGAAGCCGCGCCTGATGCTGCTCGACGAGCCTTCGTTCGGCCTGGCCCCGCTGATCGTGCTGGAGATCTTCCGCATCCTGCGGCGCATCAACGAGGAAGAGAAAGTGAGCATCCTGCTGGTCGAGCAGAACGCCGCGCTCGCCCTCGACCTCGCCACGCATGCCTACGTGCTCGAAACCGGCAGGGTCGTCATGTCGGGTCCCTCGGACGTCGTGAAGAACGACGAGAACGTCCGCAAATCCTACCTCGGCTACTGAGGCCAGACGTACATGGAACAGTTTCTCCAGCAGATCGCTTCCGGCCTCGCCAACGGCGCCATCTATGCCTGCGTGGCCCTTGCGCTGGTCATGATCTACGTCTCGACCGACCACATCAATTTCGCCCAGGGCGAGATGGCGATGTTCAGCACCTACATCTCCTGGCAGCTCATGAGCTGGGGGATGAGCTTCTGGGTCGCGTTCGTGCTCACCGTTCTCATCTCCTTCGCCATGGGCGTGCTGATCGAGCGGTTGATCCTGAGGCCGCTGCACAACGCACCGGTCCTCTCGATCATCGTGGTGTTCATCGGCCTGCTGGCGATTTTCAACTCGATGGCCGGTGCCTTCTGGAGCTACCTGATCAAGGAGTTCCCGTCGCCGTTTCCCAAGAGCAGCTTCGGCATCGCCGGCGTGATCGGGCCGCATCAGCTGGGGGTGGTGGTGATCACCCTGATCGTGCTGGGGCTCCTGTTCGTGTTCTTCCGCTACACGCCGCTCGGTCTGGCGATGCGCGCGGCGGCGCAGAACCCGCAGATGGCGCGCCTGGTCGGGGTGCGCGTCGACTGGATGCTGGCGCTGGGCTGGGGGCTCGCCGCCTCGGTCGGCGCGGTTGCGGGCATCATGGTCGCCCACATCGTCTACCTCGAACCCAACATGATGGGCGGCATCCTGCTCTACGCCTTCGCCAGCGCCCTGGTCGGAGGCATCTCGAATCCGGCCGGCGCGGTCGCCGGCGGCTTCATCGTCGGCATCCTCGAGAACATGGTCGCCTATGCCGGCAACCAGATCGAGAAGGCGACCGGCGTCTACATCATCGGCAACGGCGAGAAGCTCACGGTGGCGCTCATCATCGTGATCTTCGTGCTGACGGTTAAGCCCGCGGGCCTGTTCGGCCGCGTCGTCGTGAAGAGGGTCTGACATGACCGGGTCCAAGAAATGGGTGCTGGGCCTGATCGTCCTGGCCTTCCTCGTGCCGCTGCTGCGGCCGGTGTTCCCCGACGTGGTCTCCGACTACCGGTTGTTCCTCGTCAGCACGATGATCATCGCCTCGATCGCGGTGCTCGGCCTGAACCTGCTGACCGGCTTCAACGGGCAGTTCTCGCTGGGCCACGGTGCCTTCTACGCGGTCGGCGCCTACACGGCGGCGATCCTGATGGACAAGCTGAACGTGCCCTACTGGGCGACGATTCCGGCGGCCGCCATCGTGTGCTTCATCGTCGGCTACCTGTTCGGCCTGCCGGCGCTGAAGCTCGAAGGGCACTATCTCGCGCTCGCGACCTTCGCGCTCGCCCTCGCGGTGCCGCAGATCCTCAAATACAAGTGGCTCGAGGGCCTGACCGGCGGCGTGCAGGGTATCGTGCTGCTGAAGCCTGAGGTGCCGTTCGGCCTGCCTTTGACCGAGGACCAGTGGCTCTACTATTTCTGCCTCGTGGTCATGATCGTGCTGTTCTGGGGCGCGGCGAACATGCTGAACAGCCGCAGCGGCCGCGCCATGATGGCGATCCGCGACCAGTACATGGCGGCCGACACGATGGGCATCGACACGGCGCTCTACAAGACCGTCACCTTCGGCATCAGCGCCGCCTATACCGGCATCGCCGGCGCGCTGTCGGCCTGCGCCATCGCCTTCGTGGCGCCCGACAGCTTCGGCATCTTCCTGTCGATCAAGTTCCTGATCGGGCTTGTGGTGGGCGGCATCGGCTCGCTGCTGGGCTCGGTGCTGGGTGGCATCTTCTATGTGCTGGTCGACAATTCGGCGCAGTCGCTGACCCAGTTCATTCGCAACGATCTCGGCCTGCCGTTCGACCTCTCGGCCTACACGGTCTTCGGCGTTCTGCTGATCGCGATCATCTACCTGATGCCCATGGGCATCGCCGGTGGCCTCTACATGGCCTACCGCAAGCTGCGGGGTGCGCGGGCCTAACCCGGACCCTCTTCGTCGGAAGGTCGCCGGAAGGCGGCCTTCTTTTTGGCCGGATTCCAGACGATGCTCTGGCGGGCTTTAGTCACTTGGGAGGTTAAGAAATGCGTACGAGCAGGCGTGGTTTTGTAGCGGGTGCGTCGGCGTTTGCGGTTCTGGGTGCGAACTCGGCCTTCGCGCAGAAGAAGTACGACGACGGTGCGACGGATGCCGAGATCAAGATCGGCCACACCGGCCCCTATAGTGGCCCGGCATCGTCCTACGGGCAGATCGGCAAGACGATCGAGGCGTTCTTCAAGTCGGTGAACGACGCGGGCGGCGTCAACGGCCGCAAGATCAACTTCATCACCCGCGACGACGGCTACTCGCCGCCGAAGATGGTCGAGCTGGTGCGTCAGCTGGTCGAGCAGGACAAGGTGCTCTGCCTGTTCAACACGCTCGGCACGCCGACCAACACGGCGATCCATCGCTACATGAACCAGAAGAAGGTGCCGCAGCTCTACGTCGCCACCGGCGCGTCGAAGTGGGGCAAGCCCAAGGAATTCCCGTGGACGATGGGCTTCCAGCCCGACTACCACACCGAAGCCGTCATTTACGCCAAGCACATCCTGGCCAACGTCAAGGACGCCAAGATCGGCGTGCTGATGCAGAACGACGACTACGGCAAGGACTACTGGGAAGGCTTCAAGGAAGGGCTCGGCAAGGACGTCAACAGGGTCGTGAAGCACGTGACCTTCGAGGTCACCGATCCGACGGTCGACAGCCAGGTCATCCAGCTCAAGGACTCCGGGGCCAACGTCTTCTTCAACATCGCGACCCCGAAGGCCGCCGCCCAGGCGATCCGCAAGGCAGCCGACATCGGCTGGAAGCCGGCGCAGTACCTCAACAACGTGTCCGCTTCGGTGGGTTCGGTGATGAAGCCGGCCGGCCTCGAGAACAGCCAGGGCATCATCACGGCGCAGTACCTCAAGGATCCCACCGACAAGCAGTGGGCGAACACCGACGACTTCAAGGCCTGGGTGGCCTGGATGGACAAGTGGATGCCCGGCGCCAATAAGGCCGACGCCAACCACGTTTATGGCTTTGCCGTTGCAAACCTGATGCTCGAGACGCTCAAGAAGTGCGGCGACACGCTGACCCGCGAGAACGTCATGAAACAGGCGGCCAATTTCCAGAAGTACAAGCTGCCGCTGCTCCTGCCGGGCATCACGATCAACACCAGCCCGACCGACTACTACCCGATCCAGTCGGTGCAGCTTGCCCGCTTCAAGGGCGAAACCTGGGATCTGTTCGGCGACGTGATGTCGGCCGAAGGTTCCTGATTTTTCAGGGATACGGACTTCGCAAAGGCCGCTGGTCGTTCCAGCGGCCTTTTTCTTTGCGCGCGGTTGTGCGCTGCAACATTCACTTCGCAGCAGTGAGGTTCGTAAATACCCCTTCCCAATCGGGCGATTCTGCATGACGATATTTCGTCCAACGAACAAAAAAATCGCAGAAGCGCTTAACGAGGGAGGCGACGATGAAAACCAGCAGACGTTCATTTGTGGGTGGCGTATCCGCTGCGGCGGCATTTTCGGTAACCGGCGCGGCACTCGCCCAGAAGAAGTACGACGACGGTGCGACCGACAAGGAAATCAAGATCGGCCACGCCAATCCGTACAGCGGGCCGGCCTCTTCCTATGGCGTCATCGGCAAGTGCGAGGAAGCCTACTGGAAGAGCGTCAACGAGCGCGGCGGCATCAACGGGCGCATGGTCAAGTTCATCACCATGGACGACGGCTACAACCCGGCCAAGACGGTCGAGGTGGTTCGCCAGATGGTGGAGCAGGAAAAGGTGCTGTGCCTGTTCAACACGCTGGGCACGCCGACCAACTCGGCGATCCACCGTTACATGAACCAGAAGAAGGTACCTCAGCTCTACGTCGCCACCGGCGCGTCGAAGTGGGGCAAGTACAAGGAGTTCCCGTGGACGATGGGCTTCCAGCCCGATTACCACACCGAAGCCGTCATCTATGCCAAGCACATCCTCGCGACCGTCAAGGATCCCAAGATCGGCGTGCTGATGCAGAACGACGACTACGGCAAGGATTACTGGGAAGGCTTCAAGGAAGGACTCGGCAAGGACGTCAACAAGGTGGTCAAGCACGTCACCTACGAGACGACCGACCCGACGGTCGACAGCCAGATCATCCAGCTGAAGGATGCCGGCGCCAACGTCTTCTTCAACATTGCGATCCCGAAGTTCGCGGCCCAGGCCATCCGGAAGGCGGCCGACATCGGCTGGAAGCCCATCCAGTACCTGAACAACGTTTCGTCCTCGGTGGCTTCGACGCTCAAGCCGGCCGGTCTCGATAACAGCCAGGGCCAGATCACCGCGCTCTACCTGATGGATCCCACCGACAAGCAGTGGAACGACAATGCCGAGATGAAGACCTGGCGAGCCTGGATGAACAAGTACATGCCGGGCGCCAACCAGGACGACGGCAACTACATCTTCGCCTATGCCGTCTCGACCCTGATGGAAGAGACGCTCAAGAGGTGCGGTGACACGCTCACGCGCGAAAACCTGATGAAGCAGGCCACCAGCTTCAAGAAGTACAGGGTGCCCCTGCTGCTGCCGGGCATCACCGTGAGTACCAGCCCGACGGATTACTATCCGATCCAGTCGGTGCAGCTTGCCCGCTTCAAGGGGGAAACCTGGGAGCTGTTCGGCGATATCATGTCCGCCGAAGGATCCTGAATTTCCGGTCCGAGTTCCAACGAAAGGCCGCCGGCAACCCCGGCGGCCTTTTTCTTGTCCGCAGGCACAATGGAGGATCAGCGTTCGGCCGGCTTGCGTTGCAGCGCCTGCCGGCACTCGGCCGTGTCGATGCGCCCGTTCCTGTCGGTGTCGCAGCGCGCGAAGTTGCGGTCGGCCTGGACCATGAACTCCGTCAGTGTGACGAACCCGTCCTTGTCGGTGTCGAGGCGCTGGAAATTGCCGGACTGGCGGCTGGCCTGGCTGTCGGCCGGCAGGATGCTGTTGCCGACCGCGGGCGTGCGCGCATACATCTCGTCCTGGCTGAGCTTGCCGTCGCCGTTGGCGTCGAGGCTCTTGAACCGGGCCTGCTGGCCCGTCTTCCATTCCTCGGCGGTGACCGTGCCGTCCTTGTTGGCGTCGTAGCGCATCACGCCGCCGGAAGAGGAGCGGGGCGTCGCCGCCTTGGGGGCAGCCGTCGTCGCCGGTGCCGATGGAGACGCCTGGGCATTGTCGGGCGCTGCGAGGGCGGGGCCGGCCATCATCAGCAGAGCTGTCGCAATCAGGGCAATTTTGGACATGGACTATCCTTAAAGTTGTGTCGGAAGACGGCAGTACACGCGCCATTTCCCTTACCCGCCCGTCTAGGCCCCGATATAGTCTGACCCGCGACCGAATTATGGCCGCGTTGAGGTTTTGTTCTCCTCGGGGATGGTCATGGCTTACGACTACGATCTGTTCGTCATCGGCGCCGGTTCGGGCGGCGTGCGCGCCTCTCGCATCGCGGCGACCCACGGGGCGCGTGTCGGCATCTGCGAGGATTACCGTGTCGGCGGCACCTGCGTGATCCGTGGCTGCGTGCCGAAGAAGCTGCTCATGTACGGCTCGAAGTTCGCGCACGAGTTCGAGGATGCGGCGGGCTTCGGCTGGACCGTCCAGCCACCGACCCATTCCTGGGCCACGCTGCGCGACAACGTGAACAAGGAAGTCGACCGGCTGAATGCCGTCTATCTGCGCCTGCTCGACGGGGCGGGCGTGAAGCTGCACATGGGCCGGGGCCGCCTGATGGATCGCCATACGATCCAGGTCGGCGAGGAGACGATCACGGCCGGGAAGATCCTGATTGCGACAGGCGGCCATCCGGTGATCCCGTCGATCCCGGGCTGCGAGCTGGCCATCACCTCGAGCGAGGCGTTCCATCTGCCCGAACTGCCAAAGCGCATCACCATCGTCGGCGCGGGCTTCATCGCCGTCGAGTTCGCCGGCATCTTCAACGGGCTCGGCGCCAAGGTCGACCTGGTGCTGCGGCGCGATCGCGTGCTGCGCGGCTTCGACGAGGAATGCCGGACCTTCGTGCACGAGGCCCTGAAGGAAAGCGGCATCCGCATGCGTACCGAGACCGAGATCGGGCGCATCATCGCCAGGGGCGCCGACGGCAAGAGCGGCCCGTTCGAGGTCCATACGCCGCTCGGCGGCATGTTCGAGACCGATTGCGTGATGTACGCGACCGGTCGGGCGCCCAACACGTCGGGCATCGGCCTGGAGAAGGCGGGCGTGCAGCTCAACAAGGCGGGCGCCGTCGCGGTCGACGAATGGTCCAAGACCACCGCCGACAACATCTGGGCGGTGGGCGACGTCACCGACCGAATCAACCTGACGCCGGTCGCCCTGATGGAGGGCCATTGCTTCGCCGACACCGAGTTCGGCAAGAAGCCGCGCAAGGCCAATCACCACGATGTCCCGTCGGCGGTCTTCTGCCAGCCCGAGATGGCCAATGTCGGCCTGACCGAGGAACAGGCCCGGCAGCAGCTCGGCGAGGTGCGGATCTACACGGCGGCGTTCCGGCCGATGAAGTACACGATCTCCGGCCGCCACCAGCGCACCTTCATGAAGTTGATCGTCGAGGCCGCGAGCGACCGCGTGGTGGGTATCCACATGGTGGGTGACGACGCGGCCGAGTTGATCCAGGGCCTCGCAGTCGCCATGAAGGCGGGGGCGACCAAGGCCCATTTCGACGCCACCGTGGGCATCCATCCGACGGCCGGCGAGGAGTTCGTGACCATGCGCACGGCGCGGGCGGATTCGGCTCCGACCCGGGCAGCCGCGGAGTAGAACGGGGCCTGCCTCCCGGCTGGCCTTTTATCCACAGCACGTATAGTTTCACCCACCCCGCCGGTCCCCTTGCCCGCGGGTCGAGGAGGAGTCGATGACCGCGATCCAGGGCCAGTCCAGGGCCGATTCGCGCAGCCTGGCCAAGAGCCAGTCCCGCAGTTCGAGCGCGACCGACTGGTCGCTGACCGGCTGGCGCAGCCGGCCGGCGCTTCAGATGCCGGTCTATCCGGACGCCGCCGCCCTGGCGGGCGCCGAAGCCCGTCTGCGCCGCTACCCGCCGCTGGTCTTTGCCGGCGAGGCGCGCAAGCTCAAGGCGTCGCTGGCCAAGGTCGCCAACGGTGAGGCCTTTCTGCTGCAGGGCGGCGATTGCGCCGAGAGCTTCGCCGACTTCACCGCCAACAACATTCGCGACACGTTCCGCGTGCTGCTGCAGATGGCCGTCGTGCTGACCTACGGCGCCGGCGTGCCGGTCGTGAAGGTCGGCCGCATGGCCGGCCAGTTCGCCAAGCCGCGCTCGTCCAACGTCGAGAAGGTGGGCGACGTCGAGCTGCCGTCCTACCGCGGCGACAACGTCAACGGCTTCGAGTTCACCGCCGCCGCGCGCCTGCCCGATCCGGAGCGCATGGTCCAGGCCTACAACCAGTCGGCCGCGACGCTGAACCTGCTGCGCGCCTTCGCCCAGGGTGGCTATGCCGACCTGCACGAGGTGAACCGCTGGAACCTCGACTTCGTGCGCAACTCGCCGGCCTCGGCTCGCTATCAGGACCTGGCCGCGCGCCTCGACGAGACGCTGAACTTCATGGCCGCCTGCGGCCTCAGCTCGGCGACGACGCCGCAGATTGCCGAGACCGACTTCTTCACCAGTCACGAGGCGCTGCTGCTGCAGTACGAGGAGGCGCTTACCCGCGTCGATTCGACTTCGGGCGACTGGTACGACTGCTCGGCGCACATGCTGTGGATCGGCGACCGCACCCGTCAGCCCGACGGCGCGCATGTCGAATTCCTGCGTGGCGTTCGCAACCCGATCGGCTTCAAGTGCGGCCCGTCGCTTTCGACCGACGACACGCTGCGCCTGATCGACACGCTCAATCCGGCCAACGAGGCCGGCCGCATCGTGCTGATCGTCCGCATGGGCGCGGAGAAGGTGGGCGATATGCTGCCGCCGCTGGTGCGCGCGGTCGAGCGCGAGGGCAAGTCCGTCGTCTGGTCCTGCGATCCGATGCACGGCAACACCATCACGGCGAACAACGGCAGGAAGACCCGTCACTTCGATTCGATCCTGAACGAGGTGAAGGCGTTCTTCGCCGTGCACCGCGCCGAGGGCACCCATCCGGGCGGCGTGCATTTCGAGATGACCGGCCAGGAAGTCACGGAGTGCATCGGCGGTTCGACCGACATTACGGTCGACAATCTCAACGAACGCTACGAGACGCAGTGCGACCCGCGGCTCAATGCCAGCCAGGTGCTGGAACTCGCCTTCCTGCTCGCCGAGCAGCTCAAGGACGAGCGCCTGTCGGTCGCAAGGGCGCGCCCGGCCGTCTGACGACGTTTCGGCCGAGCGCGAGAGAGCCCCGGGGAGGGCCGATGACGCATCCTGAGAATGGCGAGATCGAACGCTATACCGACCACTACTTCAATCGCTCGAAGCAGGTGGTCGGCAAGTTCGGCGACTGCACGGTCACCTATGCGATCTTCATGCGCCGGCCCGTGGTGTTCGCGCCGCGCATCGCGCTGGAATGGCTGGAGGAAACCTGCCGTGCGCGCAACGCGAAGGTGGAACTCGACCTGCGCTACCGCGAGGGCAAGTGGGTCGGTGCCGGCGAGCCGATGATGTACATCACCGGCTCCTTCTTTCACCTGGTCGATCTCGAGACGATCTTCCTGCAGAAGCTGGGGCCGGCCTGCGTGGCCGCCTACAACGCCTGGACCATGTGCGCGGACATGCCGAAGTCGGCCTTCCTCGCCATGGACGCCCGGCATTGCGCGGGCCGCGAGATGGCCGAGATGATGGCCTATGCCGCCTCGGTCGGCTCGGCGCGCGCCAAGCGCAAGGTCGGCGCGGTCGGCTTCATCGGCAACGCCACCCACGCCACCGCACATTACTTCGGCCGCGAGTTCGGCCTCGGCACCATGCCGCACGCCCTGATCGGCTATGCCGGCTCGACGCTTCGCGCCGCCGAGATGTTCCACGAGACCTTCCCGACGGAAGGCATGACGGTGCTGGTCGACTACTTCGCGCGCGAGATTTCCGACTCGCTCGAAGTCTGCCGGCGCTTTCCCGAGCTGGCGGCGCAGGGCAACCTGTCGCTGCGCCTCGACACGACCGGCGGTCGATACATCGAAGGGCTCGATCCCGCGTCGTCCTATGCCGTGCTGGAGCGCTTCTCGCCGGAATCGATCCGTGGCTACCGCAGCGAGGAGGAGCTTCGTTACCTCGTCGGCACCGGCGTCTCCGCGGCGGCCATCTTCCATCTGCGCGCCGAGCTGGATCGCAACGGCTTCGACAAGGTGAAGATCGTGGCCTCGTCGGGCTTCGGTCCGGCGAAGTGCCGTATCATGGCCGAGGCGAAGGCGCCGATCGACGTGGTGGGCTCGGGCTCGTTCCTGCCGTCCAACTGGTCGGAGACCTACGCCACCGCCGACATCGTCGAGTACGACGGCGAGAAGCGCGTGAAGATCGGCCGCGAATTCCTGCACCGCAACCGGCCGGCCGGCGCGACCAAGCCACTCTGACAATCCCGAGGGACACATGCTCAAGCTCTACTACGCACCCGGCGCCTGCTCGACGGCCTCCCACATCGGCCTGGAGGAGAGCGGCGCGACGTACGAGTCGCAGGCCCTGTCCTTCGCCAAGAGCGAGCAGCGCACGCCGGAGTACCTGAAGGTCAATCCGCGTGGCCGCGTGCCGGCGCTGGTGGTCGACGAAGGCACGATCGTCGAGAACACCGCGATCCTCGACTACGTCGCGGCGAAGTACGCGCCCCACCTGATGCCGACGGATCCGGTGCAGCGGGCTCGCGCCATCTCGCTGATGGCCTGGTTCTCGAACGGCGTGCACCCGAACTTCACCCATATCGGGCGCCCCGAGCGCTTCGCCACCGATGCCGCCGTGTTCGACCATCTCAAGGCCGTCGGTCGCGACAACTTCTTCGCCAACCTCAAGGAGATCGACGGTCTCCTGGCGGGCAAGACGTGGTTCCTGGGCGACGAGTTTTCGGTGGTCGACGGCTACGCGCTGGTCTTCTACGGCTGGGGCAAGCGCATCGGCCTGCCAGTCGCTGAGCTGAAGAACTACACCGCCTGGAAGGACCGCATGCTGGCGCGGCCGGCCGTGAAACGCGTGCTGGAGCGCGAGCAGAGCGTCCTGCTCGCCGCCTGAGGTGGCCGTTCTACTCGCCGCCTGAGCCGGCCTCAGCCGACCACGAAGCTCTGGTACATGAACTGAAGGTCCGCGCTCTCCTGCGGCGTGATCTCGCCGTCGAGGACGCGGCCTTCCCAGGCGCGCAGCTTGCGCTTGACGTCGACGGGGGTGCGCGGGCTCAGCAGCACCATGAAGAACTGTTCGTGCGGAGAGAGTTCACGCTCGCGGCGATAGCCGAACGGACCGCTGCCGGGCGTCTTCGCAGGGCCACCGACTTCGGCGACAGGAGAAGGCGCGGCAACGCGCGGCAGGACCGAAGCGTCGATGACGTCGTCCCACTTCAGCCCGGCCTCGCGGACCATCGCCGAGGCGAGCTTGGCGGCGGCCAGTGCTTCCTGGGCGTGGCTGCTGTCGAGAATCTCGAGGACCTTGACCAGGGTATTGCGATTGAAGGTCGACACGGGCGTCTGGCCTTTGACTATTGCATGAGCAACGGGCACTAAGTCCCTACAAGATATAGATGGATACGCCTTGGATCAAGGCAAGCCCCCCGTAAACACCTTTCCCGTCTACCTCGCCGGCCTCGGCAGCTGGTTCGTGCCGCTGGGCATCCAGATGGTGCTGTTCCCATGGCTGGTCGCCGTGGTGCTGCACATGGACGCCTTCGCCGTGGGCGTCGCGCAGGCGGCGGTCATGGCGCCGTCGCTGCTCTTCCTGCCGCTGGGCGGGCTGGTTGCCGACCGGGGCAACGCCCGCCAGCTGCTGATGCGCTACCATCTGCTCTATGCCCTGCCGCCGCTCGCCCTCGCGGCCGTCCTGTGGTCGGACGGGCTGAGTTACCCGCTGCTGATCGCCTACGGCATCGCCGCCGGCGCCATCGGCGCCTTCGCCATCCCGACCCGCGACGCGCTGTTGCCGGTCGTCGCGCCGAAGGGCGGCTTGCCCAAGGCCGTGGCGCTGGCGACGGCACTGCAGTTCGGCGGCCAGCTCCTTGGCATCGCCTGCGCCTCGACCGCGGACCGGTTCGGCGCCGTGCCACTCCTGCTGCTTCATTCGGGCATGGTTCTGGCCGGCTGTCTGTTCGTCCGTCGGCTGCCCGACCCGCCGCCCCATCCGAAAGCCCGGCACGACGGGTTCTGGCGCAGCGTCGGTGACGGCGTGTCGGCGGCGGCGAAGTCCGACCAGATCTGGCCGGTGCTGCTGCTGAACCTCGGCGTCGGCATCTTCTATGTCGGGCCGTTCATGGCGGTGCTGCCTCTGGCGATCCGCGATCACTATGCCGGCGGCGCGCTGGAACTCTCCTACATGAACCTGGCCTTCTGGGCCGCGACCATCGTGGCCAGCATGGCATTGGTTGGCCTCGCGCGGCGGCTGACCCTGCGGGGACGCCTGATCGGCGGCGCCGTGCTGACGGGCGCGGTGGTGCTGCTGGCGCTCGCGACCCTGCCGCCGTTCCCGATCTTCCTGGCGCTGATCTTCGTCTGGGGGCTGGGCGCCGGCATCACCATGACGCAGAGCCGGACCGTGGTTCAGATCGTGGCGCCGGCAACGCACCGTGCCCGCCTGATGTCGCTGTTCCAGCTGGGCCTGAGCGGCGGCGGCCCGATCGGCGCCTTTTTGACCGGCACGATCTGCTCGATCTGGGGCCTCAAGGCCGCGCTGCTGATCCCGGCGCTCGCGATGCTGGTCCTGATCGCGCTCGTGCTGCTGCGCTCGCGCCTCTGGTCGATGCGGACGGTGGAGTAGGGGCGCTACTCGGCGGCCGCGCGGGAGCCGAGGCCCAGCGTCTGCCACACATCCTGCAAGGCGATCACGAGCCGGGCCATGTCGTCGTCGCCGTGCAGCGGCGTCGGGGTGAGGCGCAGGCGCTCGGTGCCGCGCGGGACGGTCGGATAGTTGATCGGCTGGACGTAGATCGCGTGACGCTCCAGCAGCAGGTCGCTGGCCTCCTTGCAGAGCGCGGCGTCGCCCACGAAGACCGGCACGATATGCGTGACCGACGGCATGACGGGCAGGCCGGCTGCCGCGAGGCGGCGCTTCAGGGTGGCGGCGCGCTCCTGGTGCCGCGTCCGCAGCTCCGGCTGGCTGCTGACGAGGCGCACGCTGGCCAGAGCCGCGGCGGCGATCGCCGGCGGCAGCGAGGTCGTGAAGATAAATCCCGAGCCGCAGGAGCGCACGAAATCGACCGTGGCCGCCGTCGAGGCGATGTAGCCGCCGACCACGCCGAACGCCTTGGCGAGCGTCGCCTGGACGATGTCGACCTTGTCGAGCACCCCGTCGCGCTCGGCGACACCTGCGCCGTGGTCGCCATACATGCCGACGGCATGGACTTCGTCGAGATAGGTGAGGGCGCCGTGGCGATGGGCTACGTCGCAGATCTCGCCGATTGGCGACACATCGCCGTCCATCGAATAGACCGACTCGAAGGCCACGACCTTGGGCGTCGCGGGATCGGCCGCGCTGAGAAGTTCCTCGAGATGGTGCGGATCGTTGTGCCGGAAGATGCGGCGGATGGCGCCGGAGTGCCGGATGCCCGCGATCATCGAGGCGTGGTTGAAGGCGTCGGAATAGAGCTCGCAGCCCGGCAGCATTGCCCCCAGCGTCTGCAGGGTCGTCTCGTTGGCGACATAGCCCGAGGTGAAGACCAGCGCGGCTTCCTTGCCATGCAACGCGGCCAACTCGCGTTCGAGCGCGGCGTGCAGCGTGTTGGTGCCGGAGATGTTGCGCGTGCCGCCGGCGCCGGAGCCCTGGGCGCCGATCGCGGCCTGCATCGCCTCGACCACCGTGGGATGTTGGCCCATGGCGAGATAGTCGTTGCTGCACCAGACCGTTACGTCGCGCGGCGCCTCGCCCTCGCGGTGCAGGCGCGCGCGCGGAAAGGCGCCGACGATGCGTTCGAGTTCGGCGAAGACACGGTAGCGACCCTCGTCGCGCAGGCGTCCGAGATGGCCGTTGAAGAAGGCTTCGTAGTCCATGCGCTGGTGTCTCCCGCGCGACCACTCTAGGCGCAAGGAGATTTCACGGCAGGCACAAATTGGTCGCGGTGTGGCCAACAACTAAGAATGGTTCGCAGACTTCAGCGCACCAGCGGCACGACCAAGGCGAGGCTCATGAAGAGTGAAACCGACAGGAGCGGCAGGGCGCCCAGCCAGCGAGTCTGTCCGGGCAAGGCCTCCCAGTAACGCAGCGTCGGTACGGCAGCCCACAGGGCGAACAGGAAGCCCAGCAACCAGAAGAAGAGGGCGAGGGGCATCGCGACGTTCGCCTGGTCGTCGGTGGCGGTCGCGATGCCCAAGCCCACGACAGCCGGCGGGATCGCAGCGGTGAACAGTGACACCGCCCAGATCGCGCGGGTGCGGATGCGCTGGCCCGTCCCGAAGGGCGGCGTGCGAACGGCCGTCGCGCCGCCGCCTTCGGAACCGGCGCTCACGATCAGCCCTTGAACAGGCCTTCCGACGTGAGGTCGGCCAGCGTGGCGTCGAATGCCTGGCGCAGGCGGCCGAACAGGTCGCCCAGCTCGGTCTCGTTGATGACCAGCGGGGGGCAGATGGCGACGCGGTCGCCCATGTTGCGGATGAACAGGCCGCGCGCCACGGCGTGGTTGTAGACGCGCAGGCCCGCGCCGACCGCGACGAGGTCGAACGGCGCCTTGGTCTTCTTGTCGGAGACGATCTCGAGCGCGCCCATCATGCCAATGCTCATCGCCTCGCCGACCAGCGGGTGATCGGCGAACGACTGGATGTGCTTGGAGAAGATCGGGCTCATGCGCTTGGCGTGACCGAACAGGTCGGTCTCGTCGTAGATCTTCTGCGCCTCGAGCGCGACCGCGGCGGCGACCGGATGGCCGGAATAGGTGAAGCCGTGGCCCCAGGTGCCGATCTTGTCGCTCTCGCTCATCAGCGCCTGGTAGACCTTCTCGTTCACCATCACGGCCGAGATCGGCAGGAACGACGCCGACAGCGCCTTGGCGCAGGTCAGGATGTCGGGCTTGATGTTCATGGTCTGGGAGCCCCAGACATTGCCGGTGCGCCCGAAGCCGCAGATCACCTCGTCGGCGACGAACAGCATGTCGTACTTCTTGCAGACCGCCTGGATCTTCTCGTAGTAGCCCTTGGGCGGGACGATGACGCCGCCGGCGCCCATCACCGGCTCGGCAATCATCGCGGCCACCTGGTCGGCGCCGCCTTCCTTGATGATGAGCGCCTCGAGTTCCTCGGCGCAGCGGGTCGCGAACTGCTCCTCGGTCTCGCCCTCGACGCCGAAGCGGTAGAAGTGCGGGCAGGTCGTGTGCAGCACGCCCTGGATCGGCAGGTCGAACGAGCGATGGTTCGTGGGCAGGCCGGTGAGGCTCGCCGAGGCGACGGTGACGCCGTGATAGCCCTTGATGCGCGAGACGATCTTCTTCTTCTGCGGGCGGCCCAGCGCGTTATTCATGTACCACACCATCTTCACGACGGTGTCGTTGGCCTCGGAGCCGGAATTGGCGAAGAACACCTTCGACATCTCGACCGGCGCCATCGACTTCAGCTTCTCAGCGAGGTTGATCGCGGGCTCATGGGAGCGCTGGTTGAAGGCGTGGTAGAAGGGCAGCTGCTTCATCTGCTCGTAGGCGACGGTCGCCAGGCGCTCGTTGCTGAAGCCCAGCGCGGCCGACCAGAGGCCCGCCATGCCCTCGATGTATTCCTTGCCGTCGTCGTCCATCACGTAGACGCCGCGGCCGCGCACGATGGTCAGGGGACCGGTCGCCTCGTGCTTCTTGAAATTGGTGTAGGGGTGCAGGTGGTGGGCAATGTCCCGCGACGCATTGGAATTGCCGCGGAAGCTGCGAGAAACGTCGTTCATGCCGGTACCCCTGGAACAGTGAGGGGCACACGATAACCCGCCTGAGCATGAAGTTCACTGTGCCTGACCATGCAAATTTTTTGTGCAATTGACGCGCTCCGGGCCCCCGTGCAACTTGAGTGAGATATGCGCGGACGCAGGGCCGGCGACCGGGGGCGCCCTTCTGTGTCAGCCAACGGGGACCATCGAGGGGGTAAATCCATGCACTTCAATCTGCGGCATTCAATGGCGCTCGCGGCGCTCGCCTGCGCCGGCTTCGCCTTCACACCGGCGGCTGACGCCAAGACGTTCAAATGGGCCAATTCGGGCGACGTCAGCTCGATGGACCCCTATGCCCGCCAGGAGACGTTTCTCCTGACCTTCAACTCGAACATCTACGAGCCGCTGATCCGCCGCGACAAGGATCTGAAGCTCGAGCCGGCGCTGGCCACCAAGTGGGGCCAGACCGACCCGGTGACCTGGTTCTTCGATATCCGCCCGGGCGTGAAGTTTCACGACGGTACGCCGCTCACGGCCGACGACATCGTTTTCTCGCTCAATCGCGCCAACGGCCCCGGCTCGAACATGGGCAGCAACTTCGTCTCGGTGAAGGAGATCAAGAAGACGGGCGACATGCGCGTCGAGGTCACGACCAAGTATCCCGATCCGCTGCTGGCCGACAAATGGGCGGCGCTCGGCATGATGTCGAAGGCGTGGGCGGAGAAGAACAACGCCGTCAATTCCGCCGACATGACCAAGAACGAGGAGAACTTCGCGACCCGCAACGCGATGGGCACCGGTCCGTTCATGCTCAAGGAACGCAAGGCCGGCGAGAAGACGATCCTCGTCAACAATCCCAACTGGTGGGACAAGCCCGTTCACAACATCACCGAAGTGATCTTCACGCCGGTGTCGAACCCGGCGACCCGGATCGCGGCGCTCAAGGCGGGCGACATCGACATGACCTACGAGGTCCCGCCGGCCGATACCGAGTCGCTGAAGAAGGACGCCAACGTCAAGGTGCTGGAAGGCCCCGAGACCCGCGTCGTGTTCCTCGGGTTCGACCAGGAGCGGCCGGAACTGCTCGAGTCGAACGTCAAGGGCAAGAACCCCTTCAAGGACAAGAAGGTTCGCGAGGCCATCCATCGTTCGATCGACGTCGATGCGATCAAGCGGACCGTGATGCGCGGCCAGTCGTTCCCGACGAACCTGATGGTGGCGCCGGGCATCAACGGCTACATGAAGGACCTCGACAAGCGGCCGGCGCTGCTCAAGCCCGAAGAAGCCAAGAAGATGCTGGCTGACGCGGGCTATCCCAACGGGTTCGAAGTGGGCATGGATTGCCCCAACGACCGCTACGTCAACGACGAGAAGATCTGCCAGGCCGTGGTGGCGATGCTGGCCAAGATCGGCGTGAAGGTGAATCTGCGGGCGCAGACCCGCAACCTCTACTTCGCCAAGATCCTGCGCAAAGCCGACCTCAAGCCGGGCGAGACCAGCTTCTACATGCTGGGCTGGTCGCCGGCGCAGACCTACGACGTTCACAACGTCTTCGAGGCGCTGATCCAGACCCCGAATGGCGCCACCAAGAAGGGCCAGTTCAACGCCGGCGGCTATTCCAACCCGGCGCTCGACAAGCTGGCCGACTCCATGGAGCAGGAGACCGACAAGGCCAAGCGCGACGCCATGATTAAGGAAGCCACCAAGCTCTATGTCGACGACTTCGCCTACATCCCCCTGCATCAGCAGGCGGTCGTGTGGGCGGCGCGCAAGAACATCGACCTGGTCCAGCTCGCCGACAACAGCTTCCCGCTGCGCTTCGTGCAGGTGAAGTAGGCGACCTGACGATTTCGACGATCGGCCCCGACCGCACTTCACGTGCGGCCGGGGCCGGTTCGGTTTTGGCGCCTTTCCTGCTGGCGCGGCGCGCGGGCTCAACAAACATCCGATGCTTGCCTTCATCCTGAGACGACTTCTGCAATCGATCGCCGTGCTGCTGGCGGTGGGCGTGGTCGCGTTTTCGCTGTTCCGCTATGTCGGCGACCCGATCAACGCCATGGTCGGACAGGACACGACCATGGAGGAGCGCGCCGAGCTGCGCACCAAACTGGGCCTGAACGACCCGGCGCCGATCCAGTTCTTCAACTTCATTGCCAATGCCGTGCAGGGCAAGTTCGGGCTTTCCTACCGGACTTCGGAGCCGGTCGGGCGGCTGATCCTCGAGAGGCTGCCGGCCACGCTCGAACTGTCGTTTTGCGCCGCCGTCTTCGCGCTGTTCGTCGGGGTGCCTATGGGCGTCTACACCGGGCTCTATCCCAAGCACTGGTCGAGCAGGCTGTTCCAGGCGGTGTCGCTCATCGGCATCTCACTGCCGACCTTCCTGATCGGCATCCTTCTGATCCTTGTGTTCGCCGTCTGGCTGCGGCTGCTGCCGTCGTTCGGACGCGGCGAGACCGTGCAGATCGGTTGGTGGACCACCAATTTTCTGACGTGGTCGGGCCTCAAGGCGCTCATTCTGCCCTCGATCACGCTCGGCCTGTTCCAGCTCACCCTGCTGATGCGCCTGGTGCGGTCGGAGATGCTGGAAGTGATGCGCGCCGACTACATCAAGTTCGCGCGGGCGCGGGGCCTCACCAACCGCGCCATCAATTTCGGCCATGCGCTCAAGAACACGCTGGTGCCGGTCATCACCGTCACCGGCCTGCAACTCGGCGCCCTGATCGCCTTCGCCATCGTCACCGAAACGGTGTTCGCGTGGCCCGGCGTCGGCCAGCTGTTCATCCAGTCGGTACAGTTCTCAGACATTCCCGTGATGGCGGCCTATCTGATGCTGATCGGGCTGCTGTTCGTGCTGATCAACCTCACGGTCGATCTTCTTTATTTCGTCGTCGATCCGCGCCTGCGCAGCCAGGGCGGCACGGCGCGCGTTGCAGGGCACTGACATGACGGCAGGGTCGGGAAACTCCGGGTGGCTGCATCGCGCGGCCGACAGCGATATCTGGTGGAGCTTCAAGTCCTCGCCGATGACTGTTGCCGCCGCCATCGGCACCGTCCTGATCGTGGCCGTGGCGTTTCTGTCGCCGGTGCTGGCGCCGCACACGCCCTTCGATCCGGCGACGCTCAGCCTCTCCGACGGTCTCAAGCCGCCGGTGTTGCTGTCGGCCGACGGCGACTGGGCATTCCCCCTGGGTACCGACGATCAGGGGCGCGATATCCTCTCGTCGATCATGTACGGCACCCGGCTGTCCCTGGTCGTCGGGTTTGCCTCGGTCGCCGTCGCCATGACGCTCGGCATCACGCTCGGCCTGCTGAGCGGCTATCTCGGCGGCGCGGTCGATGCCCTGATCATGCGCATCGCCGACGTGCAGCTGACGTTTCCGGCCATCCTGGTGGCGCTGCTGATCGACGGTATCGTGCGCGGCATCATCTCGGTGAAGCGGCACGACGAGATCGCGATCTATGTCATCGTCGGCGCCATCGGTCTCTCGTTCTGGGTGCAGTACGCGCGCACCGTGCGGGGCTCGGTGATGGTCGAGAAGAACAAGGAATACGTCCAGGCGGCGCGGGTGATCGGCCTGTCGCCGATGCTCATCATGGTCCGCCACGTGTTGCCCAATGTCACCGGGCCGGTGTTGGTCATCGCCACGATCAATCTGGGGCTCGCCATCATCACCGAGGCGACGCTGTCGTTCCTCGGCGTCGGCCTGCCGTCGACCGAGCCGTCGCTCGGCACGCTGATCCGCCTCGGTAACGAGGTGCTGCAATCCGGCGACTGGTGGATCACCGTGTTTCCCGGCGTCACGCTCGCGGCACTCGTTCTGGCGGTGAACCTGCTCGGCGACTGGCTGCGCGACGCGCTCAATCCGAAGCTTCGATAGGGCACGCCCGATGGCCGCCGCATCGAACAACCAGCCTCTTCTCGAAGTCCGCAATCTCCGCGTCGAGTTCCCGACGCGCCGCGGCACTCTGCTCGCGGTCGACGACGTCTCGTTCGATATCGCGCCGGGCGAAGTGCTGGGCGTGGTGGGCGAGTCGGGCGCCGGCAAGTCGCTGACCGGCAACGCCATCATCGGCCTGCTCGAACCGCCGGGCCGTGTTGCCGGCGGTGAAATCCGCCTCGAGGGCCGGCGTATCGACAATCTGCCCTACGAGGAGATGCGCAAGGTGCGTGGGGCCCGTATCGGCGCCATCTTCCAGGACCCGTTGACCAGCCTCAATCCGCTCTATTCGGTGGGTCATCAGCTCGTCGAGACGATCCAGACCCATCTTCCGCTGTCTTCGTCCGAGGCGCGGAACCGGGCGATCGAGCTGCTGAAGGAAGTCGGCATCCCCGGTGCCGAGATGCGCATCGACCACTATCCACACCAGTTCTCCGGCGGCATGCGGCAGCGGGTGGTGATCGCGCTGGCGCTGTGCGCGGGCCCGCGCCTGATCGTGGCCGACGAGCCGACGACGGCGCTCGACGTGTCCATCCAGGCACAGATCATCGCCCTGCTGAAGCGGCTCTGCCGCGAACACGGCACGGCGGTGATGCTGGTCACCCACGACATGGGTGTGATCGCTGAAACCGCCGACCGCGTGGCTGTGATGTACGCCGGCCGCATCGCCGAGATCGGGCCGGTGCGCGATGTGGTGAAGCACGCCAGGCATCCCTATACCGGGGGCCTGATGGGTTCCATCCCGAGCCTCGGCGTTCGCACCGAGCGTCTGACCCAGATCGACGGCGCCATGCCGCGGCTGACCGAAATTCCCCAAGGCTGCGCCTTCAACCCGCGCTGCACCGCGCGCGGGCAGCGATGCCTCGTCGAGAGGCCCGATCTCATGGCCGCGGGTACGACGCGCGCCGCGTGCTGGCTGCACGATCGCGGCGGCGTCGGGCCGGCCCTTGGCAAGGAGACGGTCGATGCCTGACGGCAGCGGCAGCCAGTTCGTCCGTATCACGGGCCTGAAGCGCCACTTCGACGTCTCGGCGCCGTGGCTCGTGCGCACCATCGAGCGCCGGCCACGCCAGGTCGTTCAGGCCGTCGACGGCATCGACATCGAGATCGCCAAGGGCGAGACCTTCTCCCTGGTGGGCGAGTCGGGGTGCGGAAAGTCCACGGTGGCACGTCTCGTCGTGGGCCTCTATCCGCCGTCGGCCGGTCGCATCGAAATCGACGGCAACGACATGGCCGGCCGCCACAGCCGGGTCGACATGGCGGCGTTGCGCCGGCGCATGCAGATGATCTTCCAGGATCCGTATGCCAGCCTCAATCCGCGCTGGCGCGTGTTCGACATCATCGCCGAGCCGATCCGCGCCTTCGGCCTGTCCACCGGCAAGGCCGACCTCGAGGCGCGCGTCGCGGCGCTGCTGCGCCAGGTGAAGCTGAACCCCGCCGACGGACGCAAGTATCCGCACGAATTCTCGGGCGGCCAGCGCCAGCGCATCTCGATCGCGCGAGCGCTCGCCAGCGAGCCGGAATTCCTGGTGTGCGACGAGCCGACGTCGGCGCTCGACGTCTCGGTGCAGGCGCAGATCCTGAACCTGATGGTCGATCTGCAGCGGCGGCTGCAGCTCACCTACCTGTTCATCAGCCACAACCTCGCAGTCGTCTATCACATCTCCACGAGGGTGGGCGTGATGTACCTCGGCCGCCTGGTCGAAGTGGCCCCGACCGACACGCTGTTCCGGCGGCCCAAGCACCCCTACACGCGGATGCTGCTCGACACGATTCCCGACCTCGAGATGACCGGCCGCCAGCGCAGCCCGGTCGGCGGCGAGGTGCCGAGCCCGATCAACCCGCCGTCAGGCTGCTCCTTCCATCCGCGCTGTCCGTTCGCCAACGACCGCTGCAAGAGCGAACGGCCCAAGGCGCTGCCGATCGAGGGCGGCACCGTGGCCTGCCACGCGATCGAGGAAGGCCGCCTGCCGATCGAGGATCGGACTTACGCCCTCAATACCTGAATCGGGGTGTGCGCGGGCGCATGCGGAGCGTGCTTGATCTGTGGCGGGGCTCGCTTACGATCCGGCGCAACAGTTTCAACGGAGATTTCAGGATGCCGGTCATCAACCGCATTGCCTCGTTCCACAAGGACATGACCGCGTGGCGTCATGACATTCACAGCCACCCGGAAACGGCCTTCGAGGAAGTGCGGACGGCCGATGTCGTCGCGGCGAAACTGGAGAGCTTCGGCATCGAGGTCCATCGTGGCTTGGCCAAGACCGGCGTCGTGGGGGTGCTGCGCTCGGGCACGTCCAAGCGCGCGATCGGCCTGCGCGCCGACATGGATGCGCTCGACGTCCACGAGACCAACAACTTCGATCACAAGTCGACGATCCCGGGCAAGATGCATGCCTGCGGCCATGACGGCCACACGGTCATGCTGCTGGGCGCCGCCAAGTATCTCGCCGAGACGAAGAATTTCGACGGCACGGTCTATTTCATCTTCCAGCCGGCCGAGGAGAACGAGGGCGGCGGTCGCGTGATGGTGGAAGAGGGGCTGTTCGAGAAGTTTCCGGTCGAGGGCGTGTACGGCATGCACAACATCCCGGGCATCCCGGTCGGCAAGTTCGCCGTCCGTCCCGGCCCGATGATGGCCGCCTACGACATCTTCGAGGTGGTGCTGAAGGGCGTCGGCGGACATGGCGCCATGCCCCAGCACACGATCGATCCGGTCGTGGTCGGCGCGCACATCGTGACGGCGCTGCAGTCGATCGTGGCGCGCAACGTCGATCCTATGGACACCGCCGTCGTCTCGACAACGCAGATCCATGCCGGCGACGCCTGGAACGTCATCCCGCAGGAATGCGTGCTGCGCGGCACGGTCCGCACCTTCAAGAAGCCGGTGCAGGACCTGATCGAGAAGAACATCGAGAAGATCTCGCGCAACGTTGCCGCGGGCTTCGGCGCCGAGGTCGTGAAGTGGCGCTACGAGAAGCGCTATCCCGCGACCGTGAACAGCGTGCAGGAGACCGAGTTCGCGGCCCAGGCGGCCGCCTCGCTCGTCGGACTGGAGAACGTCAACCGCAACCCGACGCCGGCCATGGGCTCCGAGGACTTCGCCTGGATGCTGCTCAAGAAGCCGGGCTGCTACATCTGGGTCGGCAACGGCGATGGCGTCGGAAGCTGCATGGTCCACAATCCGGGCTACGACTTCAACGACGAGATCCTGCCGCTCGGCGCGTCCTATTGGGCGACGCTGGTCGAGCAGCAGCTCGCCCGCGAGGCGATGCCTCAGGCGGCGGAGTAATTCGAAGCTCCAACCGCGGCGCGGTCGTGTCGGGTCTGCACCCCTACGCCAATGCCCGCATCGGGCTGGCGACGATGCACGAGAAGGAGCGGGCGCTTGGGCCCGCCTTCCAGCGCGTGCTCGGCGCGGACGTTGTTGCCGTGCCCGAACTGGACACCGACGTGCTCGGCACCTTCTCCGGCGAGGTGCCGCGGCCGGACGTGCTGGTCGAGACCTCGCTGCTCAAGGCCGAACTGGCCTTCCGGACGATGGATGTCAACTGCGCGGTCGCGAGCGAGGGCAGTTACGGCCCGATCGACCGGGTGCCGCTGATCTCGTGCGGCGTCGAGATCCTGGCCTTCGTCGACCGCAAGCGCGGCCTGCGGCTGGTCGACACCTTCCCGACCCGTCATTCGAGCTGGCGGCTGTCGCGCTTCCGCGCCGGCGATCCCGCCCGCCTCACCGTGCTGCGGGCCATGGGTTTCCCGCGCTACGGGGTGTTCGTGGCCTGTAGCAGCGACATGGATCATCCCGTGAAGGGCCTCGCCACCGAGGAAGAAGTGATCGCCACCATGGACCGCGAAGCCGAACGCTCGACCGAGGGGCTGGCGGTCCTCTATTCGGACATGCGTGCGCACCGAAACCCGACTCGCATGAAGGTGCTGCGCGCCGCCGGCTGGCAGCTCGCCAGGCGCCTGCAATGCCTTTGCCCGAAATGTCGGACGCCGGGCTTTGGCCGCATCGAATCGCGCCGGGGCCTGCCCTGCGAGGCCTGCGGCGATCCCACCCACTGGATCGACTTCGAGATCGACGGCTGCTCCGTCTGCGGCCATGTCGAGACCCACCCGCGCAAGGACGGGCGGCGGACGGCGCCGAAGCTCTCCTGCTCGAGCTGCCGCACGGCAGAGCATACCCCCGTCGTCCGGGGCGGAGCGCCGTAGGCGCGCAGTCGAAGGACCTCTTTTCTGGCGCACGGCGCGTTGAGGCAAAAAGAGGTCCCTCGACTTCGCTGCACTCCGCTCGGGACGACGGTGGGGGCTAAACCGCCAGGTCCGTCGCGAGATGGAACAGGCAGTCGCCGCGTTCGCAGCGGGCGGGGACGCGCTTGCAGAGGACGAGGCCGGCGCGCTTGAACGTCACGACCTCCGGTTCGCGCCACGGCGTGTGGTGGAAGTGGATGCGGCCAGCCGGCTGGTCGGCCTTCACCTCGTCGCCCAGCTCGACCAGCGGCTCGAACAGGCCGCCGTCCGTTGCGTAGACGTAATAGTCGTCGCCGCCGATCTCGGTGAAGCGCGTCTTGGTGGCCGCGGGCACCGGGCCCTGCAGCAGGCCGACATGGGCGAGCACGCGGCGCATCCCGTCCTCGGCGACCTTGAGCGAACCGGGCGTCACGAGTCCACCGCCGCCCAGCTCGGTGCCCATGCCAACCACGCCCTGACGATAGGAGGCCGAGGTGAAGGTTCGGCCGCCACCCTGCGGCGCCGCCGAGATGTAGCTCACGGGCGCGCCGAAGGCCTTGAGCAGGCCCATGACCTTTTCCATCCGCGCGGCGTCCTGGTGGCGCGGCGCCAGCGCGCTCGGGACGTAGGTCAGCGAGCTGCCGCCGGAATGGAAGTCGAAGGCGTAGTCGAATCCGGGCAGGAGTGCATGCTCGATCCAGTAGGCAATCTGCTGCGTGATCGTGCCATCGGCGTCGCCGGGGAAGGAGCGGTTGAGGTTGCCCTCGTCGATCGGCGAGGTGCGGCGGCCTTCCATCGCGGCCGGGAAGTTGGCCGAGGGCAGGATCACCAGCCGGCCCTTGATATCCCTGGGCTCGATCGTGCGGATCAGGTTGCCCAGCCCGATCTGGCCTTCCCATTCGTCGCCGTGGTTGCCGGCCTGCATCAGCACGTTGGGACCGTCGCCGTTCTTGATGCGAACGATGGGAATGGGAATCCAGCCATAGGCCGAGCGGTGGACCGAGTGCGGCACGCGCACGAAGCCGGTGGCCTTGCCCTCGGCGTTGAGGTCGATGTCCGGCGTGAGGCGGCTCATCGCTGTGAATTCGGTGGACTTGAGCGTTGCATCGGTCATGTCAGCGTCTCTCGCTACGGGGATCGAGGGCATCCTGCAGTCCGTCGCCCAGGAAGTTGAAGGCGATCACGGTCAGGAAGATCAGAAGGCCGGGCCACAGTGCCAGCACCGGCGCTTCCTGAAGAAGCTCCTGCGCGCCGGTCAGCATGTTGCCCCAGCTCGCGGCCGGCGGCTGGATGCCGAGGCCGAGGAACGACAGGGTCGATTCGAACAGGATCAGCGTGCCGACCGACATGGTCGTGGCGACGACCAGTGTGCCGGCCGTGTTCGGCAGGATGTGCCGGAACATGATGCGGCCGGGCCGGGCGCCGAGCGCCACGGCGGCGCGCGTGAAGTCGCGGGCCTTCAGGGACAACGTCTCGGCCCGCACCAGTCGCGCGACGGTGGTCCAGCCGGTCAGGGCCACGATCACCACGATACGGTAGAGCGAGAACATCTCCGACTGCGCGATCTCGGCCGGAATGCCGAGCTTCCGCGGGTCGACCGCCGCCAGCACGATCAGCAGCGGCAGCAGCGGCAGCGAGATCACGCCGTCGGTGAGACGCATCAGGAAGGCGTCGAGCCGTCCGCCGAGATAGCCGGCGACGACGCCGATCGTGGCACCGAGGATCGCCGAGAGCAGCGCTCCCGAAATGCCGACCAGCAGCGAGACGCGGCCACCGTCGAGCAGGCGCTGGAAGAGATCGCGGCCGAGATCGTCGGTGCCCAGCCAGTGCTGCGCGGACGGCCCCTCGAAGCGGCGGAAGAGATCGGTCTGGCTGGGATCCACGCCGCGCAGTTCGGCGATCAGCGGGGCTGCGAGAGCCAGCAGCAGCATGACCGACAGGAAGGCCAGCGAGGCCCAAGCGAGCCGGTGGCGCAGCAGGCGCCGCCACGCCGCGGGACGGACAGCCGCCGCCGTCATGGCGCTGCGTCCGCCAGCGAGACACGCGGGTCGACCCAGGCATAGGCCAGGTCGGCCATAAGGTTGCCGGCGATGGTGGCGGCCGTGGCCACCAGCAGGCCGACGAGGGCGAGGTTGTAGTCGTTCTCGAGGATGGCCTGGTAGATCGCCTTGCCCATGCCGGGCCAGGCGAACATCGTTTCGGTGATCAGCGCGCCGGAGACCAGGCCGCCGAAGGAGAGGGCGAGGATCGTCAGGACCGGCGACAGCGCGTTGGCGAAGGCATGGCGCCACAGGACGAGGCGCTCGGGGGCGCCCTTGGCGCGGGCCGTGCGCACATAGTCCTGCCGCAGCGCCTCGATCATCGCGCCGCGCATGAAGCGGGTGTAGCCGCCGAGTTGGACGAGGGTGAGGGTGAGGACCGGCAGCGCCAGATGGCGGAGCTGCTCGGTCAGCACCAAGGCCCAGGGCATGCCGGGGCGGATGTCCGCCATGCCGCTGGCCGGCAGCCAGCCGAGCTTGACGGCGAACAGGGTAATCAGGAGCAGCGCCAGCCAGAAAGGCGGGGCCGAGATGCCGCCGAAGCACAGGAGGTTGATCAGATAGTCGGCGCGGCTGCGCGGATGGGCGGCGGCCCACATGCCGAGCGGCAGGGCGATCGCGACCGAGATCACGAAGGCGAGGCCGGCCAGCAGAAGGGTGTTCAGGAGACGAGGCCACAGCACGGTCAGGACCGGCTGGCCGAAGGAGCGCGAGTAGCCGAAATTGCCCTGCAGGGCCTGCAGCAGCCAGGCGAGGTATCGCTCGAATAGTGGCTTGTCGAGACCGTAGGCGGCGCGCAGGCGGGCGGCGTCGGCGCTGGTCATGGTCGGATCGCCCGAGATCATCATGTCGATCGGATCGCCCGGCATCAGGCCGATCAACAGGTAGACCACGAGGCTCATCAGCAGCAGGGTCACGACAGTCTGGACGGCGCGCGCGGCGAAATAGCGGCTCATGTCCTCGTCCTGCCGGGACGATCGCGAGCGGGTTGCTCGAGAGTAAGGAAAGGTCCTTCGCTGCGCTCAGGATGACAACACTTCCTGCACCGGCGCACTGCGCCAACTACAGCAACATTGTCATCCTGAGCGCAGCGAAGGACCTTTGAGTTAAATGGGATGGCACGGCTCATCTTGGGGAGCGTGCCATCTAGTTTTCCCAGCGCCATTGCTCGACCCACAGGGTCGAACTGTTCAGCGTGCCGGTCGGCGTCACGCCCTTGAGCGGCTTGGGGATCACGAAGGGATCGACGCGGAAGAACAGCGGCAGGGACGGCAGGTCGTCGGCCGCCAGCTTCTGGATTTCGGCGAACAGGGCACGCCGCTTGACGACGTCAAGTTCACGCTCGGCCGCGTCCAACACTTTGTCCATCTCGGGATTGGCGTAACCCGGGTAGTTTTGGCCGCTCCAGCCATTGTCGCCCGAGGGTATTTCCTTGGAGTGCAGCGAGGAACGCGGCACGCCTTCCGGCCGCTGCACCCAGGCATACATGCCGAGCCCGCTGTAGGTCCGCTTGCCCATCGCATCGAAGAAGATGCGGGGCGTTTCGGCCTTGAGCCGGACTTCTATGCCGACCTGGCGGAGCTGGCTCTGGATCACCTGCGCCACAAGCTCGCGCACGCGGTTGCCGGCGGTGGTGCCCAGCTCGATCGACAGTTTCTCGCCGGCCGCATTGTGCCGGACGTTGTTGCGGAGGGTCGAGAAGCCCGCCTCGTCGAGCAGCTTGCGGGCCGCCGCCGGATCGTAGCCGTATTGCCGGGCGGCCGGGCTGAACATCGGATCGAGTTCGCTGATGCCGCCATGGGCGATCGGCTGCTTGCCCTCGAACAGCTTCTCCGAGATGGCCTTGCGGTCGATGGCCAGCAACATGGCCTGCCGCACGCGCCGGTCGGCCAGCAGCTTGTTGTCCAGGTTGACGTCGATATGCTCCCAGATCAGCGCCGGCTTGTAGACGACGTTGTACTTGTCCTTGTGGCGCTTCTCGAAGGCGATGGCCTGGTCGAGCGACAGGCCGAGTTCGCCCAGCACATAGTCGACGCTGCCCGACAGCAGGTTCGCCTCCAGCGCCGCCGTATTCTCGATGATGCGCACGGTGATGCGCTTGAAGGAGGGCTTCTGGCCGGTCCAGGTCGGGTTCGGCTCCAGCACCACGCGGCTGCCGGGAACGATCTCGGTCAGGCGGTAGGGACCGAAAGCGAGACCGGGATTGGTCGACTGCGTGTCGTAGGCAGTCCTGTTGCGATACTCGGCCGGGTTGGCGTCGAAGATGGGTTTTTCGATATGGGCCGGCAAGAGCTGCAGGCCGATGCTGTTGTAGTCGAAGGTGACGCGGTCGATCGTCATGGTGAAGCGACGGTCGTCCTTCACGTCGAGCTTGATGATTCGCTTGTAACCTTCTGACGATGCGACGCCGGACAGCGGATGCTTGCCCACCTCGAGCGTGAAGGCCACGTCCTTCGCGCTGACCGGCGTGCCGTCGCCCCAGCGCATGTCGCGCAGCTCGACGTCGATCTCCATGCCTTTCTTGCCATCGGCAAGATCCACCACCCTAGCCTTGCCGTTCTCGATGGTGGGCAGTTCGGTGCAGACGAGGCACACCAGCTTCCAGTCCGCGTCGTAGGCGGTGACCGGCCGCGCCGTCATGTTGGCGATCAGCGACTTCGCCAGCATGGAGCTGATGATCGGGTTCCAGGTCCCCGGCATCTGCGTCATGGCCACGACGAGTTCGTCCTTGGCCTGGGCCTTCACGGCGGCAGGAGAGGCGAGGGCGCCGAGCGCCAGGATCAGAGAGAAAATGCAGCGGATCATGTCCGCCGCACCGTAGCAAAGAGCTGGCTAGCGGCCCAGCGGGCGCGGCGCCGGCGGACGGCCGCCGTGGCTCGCCGACCACTTCTCCGGCGCCTCGAGGAAGGCGCGCGTCTCGACGAGGCCCTTCTCGTCGAAATACTTGTGCTTTTCGGCCGCTTCCAGCGCGTCCCACCAGGTGGCGAGCGCGTGCAGCCTCACGCCGGCCGCGGCCAGCATCTCGATGCTCTGAGGGAAGATGCCGTAGTGGAAGACCACGAAGCAGTCCGTGACCTTGGCCTCGGCCTTCTTCAGCGCCTCGATGAAGACCAGCTTGCTGCCGCCGTCGGTCGCGAGATCCTCGACCAGAAGGACGCGCTTGCCGGGTTTCAGCTCGCCCTCGATCTGGGCCATGCGGCCGAAGCCTTTGGGCTGCTTGCGAACGTAGATCATCGGCTTCTTGGCCAGCGCCGCCAGGAAGGCGGCGAACGGGATGCCTGCGGTCTCGCCACCGGCCACCACGTCGATCTTGCTCCAGCCGATAGTCTTTTCGATCATCTTGTGGGCGTGGGCCATGATCTTGGCGCGCGCTTCCGGGAACGAGATGATCTTCCGGCAATCGATATAGACCGGGCTCGCCCGCCCGGAGGTGAAGATGTACGGGTTGTCCGGCCGGCAGTGGATCGCCTCGATCTCCAGCAGGTGACGGGCAGTGTCCCGTGCTTCCGGGGTACCGCTGCCACGGTCCGGATTCGCGTTTCCGTTCAGCTTCTTGCCAGCCTTCCCTGAAGTGGCAGGGCCAGTCGATTTCGCCTTCTTCTTCGTCGCCATGCTGCTTTTTCCCCCACGCCGCTTGCGACAAAATGACGGGCGTGTGTTTAGCGTTCGTACAAAGGACCGGCAAGGGCGTGGCGTCGAATCACGCGTGCAAGGCCAGAAATTTTAGTCGGTTTCGAGTGAGGACTTTTGTTTGGTCGCCGCCACAGGGAGGTGCCAGCCCCGATAGATCGACATCAGTCGCAGGAACAGACAGATTCCGGCCCCTGCGGCAGCCGTCGGCAGGGCGGGAAGACCGAGCCAGAAACCGATCGAGACTGCCCCGGCGCCGGCCAGGGCGGCCACGGCGTAGAGTTCCGAACGCAGGACGGTCGGTACCTGGAGGGTGAGGAGGTCACGGGCCACGCCACCACCGATGCAGGTGACCATCCCCAGCAGGGCAGCCATCAGCGGACTGAGACCATAGGCCAGGGCCTTCTGGGTTCCGGTGACGGCGAACAGGCAGAGGCCGGCGGCGTCGAACAGCAGGACCGGCGTTCGCAGCCGGTCGATCAGGTGCGAGGCGAAGAAGCCCGTCAGCCCGGCCGCGACGGTCACGGCGAGATAGCGCCAGTTGTCGAAGGCGGCGGGCGGAACGGCACCGATCATCAGGTCGCGGAAGATGCCGCCGGCCACCCCGGCCACCCAGGCGACGACCAGCACGCCGAACAGGTCCAGACGCTTGTGGACGCCCCGTGTCGCGCCACTGATGGCGAAGACGAAGGTCGCGGCGAGATCCATTGCGTCGAAAAGCATGGCTGGGACATTACAGCGATTGCCCGCCGCCGCCGAGATGGCAGAGTGCGGTCATGGAAACCGCATGAGCGAGACGTCTGGCTACCTTCGCGGCTTCCGCCGCTTCGTCCATGCGCGCACCCGCCTGCTGGTCGCCCTGGCGGCCGGCTTCGCCCTGTTCCTGTTGCTGCCCAAGGACATGCGCATCGAGACGAGGGGGCTGCTGGCCTGGGACCTGGCGGCGTTCCTCTACATCGTGACCACGCTGCGCATGATCGCGAAATCGACGGTCGAAACCTGCTATGCGCGGGCAGCCTACTACGACGAGGGCGACTGGATCATCCTGGTGGTCGTGATCGTGAGCGCCGGCGCAAGCTTCGCCACGATCTTCTCGGAACTCGCGATGCTCAAGACGCCCCACGCCTCGCTGTTTCACGCCCTGGCAATTTCGGGTGCAACCGTCGCGCTGTCCTGGACGTTCACGCACCTCGTGTTCACCCTGCATTACGCCAACGTCTACTACCGTCCGGACGACGACGGGCCGGGTGGCCTGGAGTTTCCGGGAAACCGGCCCCCTGACTACCGGGATTTCCTCTATTATTCGTTCGTGATCGGGTGTGCGTCGCAGACCGGCGACGTCGGCACGGTGTCGCCCGCCATGCGCCGCGTGACGCTCGTCCACGGCATCGTGTCCTTCACCTTCAACACCGCGATCCTGGCCCTCACCATCAACGTCGGAGCGAGCCTCGTATCATGAGCAGCAAGCGTTCGGAGATCGGCACCGGCAGGGACATCCTGGCCCTCGTCCTGCTCGTCGGCCTTTGCCTTGGAGTAGGCGGGCTGGGCGGCGCGGTCACGGCGGAGAGCGTCACCACCTGGTACGCCACGCTCAACAAACCGTCCTTCAATCCGCCCAACTGGATTTTCGGTCCGGTGTGGACGGCGCTTTACATCCTGATGGGAGTCGCGGCCTGGCGGGTGTGGCGCGCGGCCGACCGCGACACAGCGCGCGGGCCCCTGGCCGTCTTCGCCCTGCAACTGGCCGTCAACCTGGGCTGGAGCGTCGCGTTCTTCGGCCTGCGCAATCCGGGCCTGGCCGTGGTCGTGATCCTGCTGCTCGACCTGCTCGTGCTGGCGACGGCGCTGATGTTCCGCCGTATCGACCGGCTGGCCGCGTGGCTGCTCGTGCCCTATCTCGCCTGGATCTCCTTCGCGACCCTGCTGAATGTCACGATCTGGCGTCTGAACTAGCGGCAGGGGATTGCGGTCAGTCCTGCGTCCCGACCTTCCACACCGGGAACGGGTCGGGGAAGCGTGCCCACAAAGAAGGCCCCATCGCCATCTCGGCATCGGTGAGGAGGCAGGCATCGAGGCGGCGGCTCAGCTCCTTTCTGTCCATGCCCTTCGTGCCGATGAAGACGATCTCCTGCCGGCGGTCGCCATAGGGGCTCTTGAAGGAGTTGCGGATCGTGGCGCGCCAGGTCGAATCCTGCGGCCAGTCCTCACGCTTGATCGCGGCCCACCAGGCACCGGCGGCCTCGTGGCGCAACATGCCGCCGGCCTGCGACACCGAGCCGGCGAGGTTCATACGGGAGGCCAGCCAGAAAAAGCCCTTCGAGCGGATCACACCATCCCATCGGCCGTTCAGCAGCGCATAGAGGCGCATCGGGTTGAACGGGCGGCGGGCCTTGTAGACGAAGCTCCAGAACCCGTAGGTCTCGCTCTCGGGCGTATGGATTCCCTGTAGCTCCTTCATCCAGCCGGGCGCCTGGCTCGCCTTCTCGTAGCTGAAGAGCCCGGTGTCGAGAATCGAGCCGGGGGGCACTCGGCCGTGTTCGCTGGTGACGATGCGAGCCGTGGCATTCAGGCGCCGCAGCATGTTCGTCAGGAAGCCCAACTCGTCGGCTGTCACGAGATCGGACTTGTTGACGACGATCACGTCGGCGAATTCGACCTGCTCGACCAGCAGATCGACGACGGTCCTGGTGTCCTCCGGCTGGGCGGTCTGGCCGCGCTGCTGAAGGAAGTCGGCCGAACTGTAATCCTCGAGAAAGGCCTTGGCGTCGACCACCGTCGCCATCGTGTCGAGCCGCGCGACCTTGGAAAGGCTGTCGCCGCCTTCATCCTCGAATTCGAAGGTGGCGGCGACCGGCATCGGCTCGGAGATGCCGGTCGATTCGATCAGCAGGTAGTCGAAGCGGCCTTCGGCGGCCAGCCGCTTCACTTCGAGCAGGAGATCCTCCCGCAGGGTGCAGCAGATGCACCCGTTGGACATCTCGACGAGCTTCTCCTCGCTTCGGCTGAGTTCGGCACCGCCCTGCCTGATGAGAGCGGCGTCGATGTTGATCTCGCTCATATCGTTGACGATCACCGCGACCTTCCGGCCCTCGCGATTGTTCAGGACGTGGTTGAGCAGCGTCGTCTTGCCGGCCCCGAGATATCCCGACAGCACGGTCACCGGTAACCTAGTCATCGCAAGTCTCCGCATCGAGGCACAGGAAGAGGCGCGTCAGCCCGTGGCGCGCGACGGGCGGCGAGCGATGGACGATCGCGTCGTTCCCGGCCTGGACGACGCCCTTGAACAGGCCGACGGAAAACCGCGGCAACTCGTTCAGCGGGCCGCGATACCGTCGCTGGCCGCGCAGGGCTGCGTCGGCGCGCTCGGGCGGCAGCCACTGGGTTCCGGGGCCTCGGTAGGTCGCATTGAGGCGGAGGCCCACATAGTCGCGATGGAAGCGCCAGCAGGCATCGTGATCGATGGCCTCGAGGCGGACGTTAACCGCTTCGCAGCGCGCGATCTGGGCGAAGCAGTCGACCAGCATCGCGATGTCGCCGATCAGCCAGTCGCGCTGCGGGGACGGGGGCAGCGCTACCCCGTCGGCCAGCCGCTGCAGCGGCGCCGTCGCGCTCCCCGGAGCGGTGACGAACTGGCCCTCGGGCAGTTGAGAGGCGGGGAGGCCGTCGAGCCATTCCGACTGTCCTTCGGGCGCGGATCGGCGCCAGATCGCCAGGGTCTGGGTGCCCGTGGCGATTTGCGCGAGACAGCCCGCGGACGACGCCACGATGACGGGCCCGGACGGAAGGGCAGCCTCCTGTCTCAGGGCTACGGCCGAATACCTCACGCTGGCGTCTCTGGATAAATGAAACAGTATAACATATCATCTTTATACCGAATCCGGGGGCGCTGGCAAAGAGCCTGGATCAGTCGTGGGTTTCGTGGCTCGGCGCGCTGTCGTGGCGGCTGATGTCGTTTCCGTCGTCGCGCTTAAGTTCCATGAAGACCACCGACGACAGCACCGTCATGACCCCGAGGATGAGGAAGGCCTGCTGCACGCCGTAGATCATCGTGGCCGCATGAGTGTGCAGTCCGACCGGCACGAACAGGGCGGCGATCAGCGAGGCGCCGGCCACGCCGAAGCTGATGGCGAGCTGCTGGCCGGTGGCGGCAATGGTGCTGGCGCCGCTGGTCTGCGGGCCCGAGACGTCGGCATAAACAAGCGTGTTCATGCTGGTGTATTGCATCGACGTGAAGAAGCCGAGCACGAAGGCCTGCAGGACGATGCGCCAGATCGGCGTCTCCGCGCCCACCGTGGCGAACGACATGATGAGCAGGCCGACCACGATCGTGTTGAACACCAGCACGTTGCGATAACCGAGGCGCGCCAGGATCGCGGGCATGAACGTCTTGAGGCCGATCGAGGCGATGGCCTGCGGCAGCACCAGCAGGCCCGACTGGATCGGCGAGAAGCCGAGCCCGACCTGGTAGAGCAGGGGAAACAGGAAGGGAATGCCGCCCAGTCCGAGCCGCGTGAAGAACCCGCCGTTCACTGCCGCGCGGAAGGTCCTGATCCTGAACAGCGCGAGATCGAGCAGCGGGAACGCCGTCAGTGAGGCCCGGATACCGTAGCCCGCGAGCAACAGGGCGGCCACGGCGAGCAGACCGAGGATCTCGCCGCGCGACAGCGAATTGTCGCCGAAGACTTCCAGCACGTAGGACAGGAGGGCGATGCCGCCGCCGAACAGGATGAGGCCGAGCACGTCGAGCGGATGGGTCTTGTCCTCGCGATAGTCGGGCAGGTAGCGCCGGATGAAGTAGAGGCCCACGATCCCGACCGGGATGTTGACGAAGAACACGACGCTCCAGTGCAGCCAATGGACGATCGCGCCGCCGGCCACGGGGCCCACCATCGGGCCGATCAGGGCCGGGATCGCAACGAAACTCATGGCGCGCACCAGGTCGGCCTTGCCGAAGGTGCGTGCGAGGGTCATGCGGCCGACCGGCATCATCATGGCCCCGCCGGCGCCCTGGATGACGCGGCACGCGACCAGCATCTCGATGCTGGTGGAGAGGCCGCAGAGCAGGGAGCCCACGCAGAACAGGCCGATGGCTGCGGCAAAGACGCGGCGCGTGCCGAACCGGTCGGCCATCCAGCCGCTCACAGGGATGAACACGGCGAGGCTCAGCGTGTAACTCGCCAGCACCGACTTCACGCTGAGCGGCGTCACGTCCATGGCCTGCGCGATGGCCGGCACGGCCGTGTTCAGGATGGTCGTGTCGAGCGACTGCATGAAGAACGCCACGGCGACCAGCCACGGCAACAGGCGTTTGATACTCTCGTCCGGCGGGGCGTTCTCGGGCGTCGTCATGGGTTGGCGCGAAGTGTTGCCCCGGACGGGCAGCGGACGCAACGCGGCGTGTGGGCTAGGCTTCGGCAGGAGGACCGCATGTCCCGTATTGTCGTTTCACTCTTCGTCGTCCTGTGGGCGGCCGGTGCGGGAGCCCAGGCACCGCCCGCGCCGCAACTCGCCAATCCCGCCTCGCTCAATTGCACGCAGCAGGGCGGCACACTCGCCATCGAACGGCGACCCGATGGCGGCCAGTTCGGCGTCTGCGTCTTCACCGACAATTACCAGTGCGAGGAGTGGGCGCTGCTGCGCGGCGAATGCCCGAAGAACGGCCTGCGCGTGACCGGCTATGCCACGCCGGCGGGCCGCTACTGCGCCATCACGGGCGGACGCTATTCCGTGGTGCCGGCACCCGGTGTTCTGCCCGAGCGCGGCACCTGTACGCTCCCGACGGGAAGGTCGTGCGAGGCCGACGCCTATTTCTCCGGGACCTGTCCGGGGCGGTAGATCACGCGAGTAGGTGCGACAGCGCCGATCTCAGGTGTTTGTGGCTGTAGGGCTTGTGCATGTCTTCAAGGCTGCATGGCGAACAATGCTTCGTCCTCGACTAAGAGGATGCGCCGACCGCCCGGAATGTCACTCATCGGGCAATCGTAGCGCAACGCATCGCTTCCTTCCACGAAGCGGCAAGCTTCCCGCGCAGGGAGAGGCGCGTGGCCAAAAAAAGCGCGGCGCCACGACGGTGGCGACCGCGCCTCTCACGAACCGGGTTAGCGGGTCGGAGTCGTATACGTCGTGGTCGTCGTCGTCGCGGCCGGGGTGTACGGATCGGACGAGACCGTGGTGGTGCGCTGCGTGGTCGTGGTGGGGGCGGGTGCTTCGACGACGCGTTCGGTGCGCACGGAACAGCCGGCGACGACGGTGCCGACCAGGGCAACGAGAACGATTGATTTGATCATGGACCTCTCCTGTACCTGCAATTGATCGCCGCCAACGGGAGCGGGGCGGGCCGGTTGCGCCCGCCGGCCTGGCACCGCTCTGCGACGGTGATGCGTTGCAGATCGGCCACAGTCGCCGCTAGGCTGTCCGTATGAGCACGAGCGAGCGACAAGACCCCAGAAGCGCCGATTTCGACGCGATCATTATCGGCGCCGGCATGTCCGGCCTGTTCCAGCTTCACCGACTGCGCGAACTCGGAATGAAGGTCCGGGTGTTCGAGGCCGGAACCGGCGTCGGCGGGACCTGGTACTGGAACCGCTATCCCGGCGCGCGCTTCGACTCGGAGAGTTATTCCTATGGCTATTCGTTTTCCGAGGAACTCCTGGCGGAGTGGGACTGGACCGAGCATTTCTCGCCCCAGCCCGAGACTCTGCGCTACCTGAACAAGGTCGCCGACAAGTTCGACCTGCGTCGCGACATCCAGTTTCGGAGCAAGGTGGGCGCCGCCCACTGGCACGAGGAGACGCGGAGCTGGCAGGTCACGCTCGAGGACGGCAGCGTCCACACCGCGCGCTTCCTGATCACCGCCATCGGCCCGCTCTCGGCCTTCACCATGCCGCGCATCGACGGCATCGAGTCCTTCGACGGGCAGAGCTGCCACACCGCGCGCTGGCCGCACGAGCCGGTGAGCTTCGAGGGCAAGCGGGTCGCGGTGATCGGCACCGGCGCGACCGGCGTGCAGACCATCCAGGAAGTGGCGAAGACGGCGAAGAAGCTCACCGTGTTCCAGCGCACGCCCAACTGGTGCGCGCCGCTGCACAACGGCAAGATCGAGCCCGAAGAAATGGCGGCGATCCGTGCCGACTATCCCGAGATCTTCCGGCGCTGCCAGGAGACCTTCGCCTGCTTCCTGCACACCGCCGATCCGCGCGGCACCTTCGAGGTGACGCCCGAGGAGCGCGAGGCCTTCTTCGAGAAGCTCTACAGCGAGCGCGGCTTCGGCATCTGGGTCGGCAACTTCAACGATATCCTGACCAACAAGGACGCCAACGCGCTGATCTCCGACTTCGTCGCGCGGAAGATCAGGAGCCGCGTGAAGGACCCGGCGATCGCCGAGAAGCTGATCCCGAAGAATCATGGTTTCGGCACGCGGCGCGTGCCGCTCGAGACCCGCTATTACGAGGTCTACAACCAGCCCAACGTCGAGTTGGTCGACATCTCGGAGACGCCGATCGAGCGCATTACGCCGACCGGCATCAAGACCAGCGCCGCCGACTACGAATTCGACATGATCATCTATGCCACCGGGTTCGACGCCCTGACCGGCGCCTTCGACCGGATCGACATCCGTGGCGTCGAGGGACGCAGGCTGAAGGACGAATGGGCCGAGGGGGCGGAGACGTTCGTCGGCATGTCGGTCGAGGGATTTCCCAACATGCTGATGCTGCTCGGGCCCCACACGGCGCTGGGCAACATTCCACGCAGCATCGAATACAACGTCGAGTGGGTGACCGACCTGCTGCGCTTCATGCGCGATCGCGGCCTGACCCGCATCGACGCCCGGTCCGAAGGGGTGGAGGCCTGGATGAAGACGGTGCAGGAGGCCTCGGTCGGCTTGCTGTCCAACGAGGTCAACTCGTGGTTCACCGGCATCAACACCAACGTCGAGGGCAAGCAGACGCGGCGCATCTCCCGCTACAGCGGCAGCGCCCCGGCCTATCGCGCCCGCTGTGACGAGGTCGCGGCTCGGCAGTACCGCGAGATGGACCTGAGCTGATCGGATCGGGGACCTCATCTTCGGGGCATCCCTTCAACGAGAAGATGGTGTAGAATAGGCTGAGGCCTGATTCGACCGACGACGGGCTCACGGAAGGATTGAAATCGTGAACGCACTTCGCTCGCTCGTTCTGGCTGTGTCGCTTGCTCTCGGGATCGTCGCCCAGGCGGGGGCACAGACGGCGGAAGCGCCTCCTGCGGGCCTCACCCAGCAGCAGTTCGATTCGCTGGTCGATGCGATCAGCAACTCCGTTTCCGAGAAGCTGAAGGCCGAGGGGGCAGTGGCGCCGGCCGCCAAGCCCGCGGCTGCGGCTCCGGCGGCATCCGACTCGAAGTCCAAAGCCAAGGCGCCGCCGCCGCCCAAGATCGTCCATGTCGAGCCCAAGGCGGGGCCCGATCCGTTCGTCGCCTTCATCCACGGTGCCGAGAAGGTCTTTCTTGCGCTTCCTGTCGTGGGCGCACAGCTTGCGCTCATTCCGACCCTGCTCGATCAGCGTTCGCAGGGCGGACGGGGATCGTCCACGTTCCTGCTGCTGCTCTGTGCGGTCGCCGTCGTTGCCGTGGCGGCCGAAGGGATCCTGCGCCTTCTGCTGCGTGGCCTGAGGACGAGGCTGGCGGCAAATGCCGGCCCCGAGGGGGGCGTGCGTTCGATCGGCTTTCTGGCGGGCCTCGCGGTTCTAGACGGGCTGGGTGTTTTGGCTGTCTGGTTGATCTGCAATGCCGCCACCGGGGCCTGGTTCACCGGCACGACCGGACAGGACAAGCTCGCCGCGGCCGTTCTTGCCGGCATTTTTGCCTGGCGTCTCTACGTCCTGCTGTTCCGCGTCGTGCTGCAGCCGGAGCTGCCGGCGGCCCGCCTGTGCGCCGCCGGCAACCACGAGGCCAGGACCCTGTACCTGCGGATCGCCGCGGTGATGCTCGTCATCGTCCTGATGCGTATCCTGGCGCAGGTGCTGGCGGCGATCCGTACGCCGCCCGATGCGATGGCCAGCTTCCAGGTGATCGGCGCCGTGATCTATCTCGCGGCCTTCCTGTGGCTCGCCTACCGGTCGCGCCTCGCCGCGCAGCAGTGGTTCGGCGGGCTGGGAGAGCTGGCGCCGGTGATCGGCGTGGTCGGGCGGAAGTGGATCCCCATTGCGCCCCTGTTCTTCATCGCGCTCGGGGGCACACTGATCTACGGCGCTGTCTCCGGCTACAGGTATGTCGGCTCCGCGATGGTCCTGACGCTCAATCTCGTGATCGGCGTGCTGATCTTCGAGACGCTGATGCAGGCCTTCGTGCGCCGACTCGATTCGCAGCTCGAGGGCAAGACGCCGGCCGGCGGCACGCCCAAGCTTCCCGACGTCGTGGCGCGTTGTATCCGCGTCGCCGTGCTGATCGGCGTGGCCGTGGTCATTGCCGAAAGCTGGGTGGTGCAGGTCCTCGGGCTGGTGAACGACAGCGAGTGGGAGCAGCTCACGAGTTCCTCCCGCACCGCCGGGGTCACTCTGTTCGTGGCCTTCGTCGCCTGGGAGCTCTTCAAGTACATGACCGAGCCCTATATGGGCACGAAGAACAAGGATGCCGCCCAGGCGATCGCCGACGGCGATGCCAACGCGGCGCCGGCGTCGCGGCTCAGCACCATGATGCCGCTGATGCGGCGCACGGCGGCGGTGCTGATCATCCTCGTGGCCGTCATGGTCGCATTGCAGGATTTCGGCATCAACATCACGCCCCTGATCGCCGGCGCCTCGGTGTTCGGCATCGCGATCTCCTTCGGCAGCCAGACGCTGGTGAAGGACATCGTGTCAGGCCTGTTCTATCTGTCCGACGACGCCTTCCGGGTCGGCGAATACATCGACTGCGGCAAGGCCAAGGGCACGGTCGAGGGCTTCACGCTGCGCTCGATCAAGCTGCGTCACCAGAACGGGCAGGTGCACACCATCCCGTTCGGCCAGCTCGGGCAGATCACCAACTTCAGCCGCGACTGGATCACGGTGAAATTCAACCTGCGCTTCGCCCGCGACACCGACATCGAGAAGCTGCGCAAGGCCTCCAAGAAGATCGGCGCCGACATGATGGAAATGCCGGCGATCGCCGACCAGATCCTGGCGCCGTTCAAGATGCAGGGCGTCGCCGACATCGCCGGCAACGCCCTGGTGGTGCGCTTCAAGTTCACGGCCCGGCCGGGCAATCCGGCAGCCATCCAGCGCGAGGCTCTGAAGCGGATGTTCAGCACCTTCCCGGCGATGGGCTTCGAGTTCGCCACGGAAGGCGCCAACGTCGTGGTCCACACCGGTCCTGCCGCCGCCAACGATCCGGCGACGGATGGGCATCCCGCGCCGGGGGCGCCCGCCCCGCCGCCTCAGCCGGCGACGATCCCTGCGGCCGCCACCTAGTCGCGAATTCGTCATTGCTGGCCAGTTGCAACGGCCAGCCCGATTGTGCAAAAGCGCCTCCCGACCCATGGGAGGAGCTTCCTGATGACGACCGAGCCGCATTCCGAGACTGTTCGCGATCCCCGGAAGCTGCGACCGATCCCGCGTTTCATCTTCGCCTCCCGCTGGTTGCAGCTTCCGCTCTATCTCGGCCTGATCGTGGCTCAGGTCGTCTACGTGTTCCTGTTCCTGAAGGAATTGCTCCATCTCGTCATGGAGAGCCCGAGCGTGACCGAACTGCAGGCCATGCTGATCGTGCTGGGCCTGATCGACGTGGTGATGATCTCGAACCTGCTGATCATGGTGATCGTGGGTGGCTACGAGACCTTCGTGTCCCGCATGGAACTCAACCGCCATCCCGACCAGCCGGAGTGGCTGAGCCACGTCAACGCCAGCGTGCTGAAAATCAAGCTCGCTATGGCGATCATCGGTATTTCGTCGATCCATCTGCTCCGGACCTTCATCGAGGCCGGAACCCTGGGCAAGCCGAACGCCACCTACACCGAAGCCGCGATCATGTGGCAGTCGATCATTCACGCCCTGTTCATCCTGTCGGCGGTAGGCATCGCCTTCGTCGACCGGCTTTCGCAGCCGCCCGCGAACCATCGCTGAGGGAAGTTCCTCTGCGTCATTCGACATGCCGAGCCCTCGCGAAACTTGCGGCGAGGGCCCGCTGAGATGCGCGATCTCGTCATCGGCATGGTCGCTGTCGTGATCGTGATCGTCGGGATCTTTTTCCTGGCGGCCGTCATGCAGCGCGGCCAGTACCAACCTCCCTCCAAGGGGCCGTACCTCCCGGAATGCGCGCAGGGAAACACCCGGGCCGACCCGCGCGACTGCGAACCCCAGCAGTAGACGAGCGCATCACCGCGTCGGGGCGGCGTAACGCTCCACGACGCTGGGAATGCGCGTCGTGCCGTCGTAGCAGACGATCTGGACTTCGTGCGCCATGTTGCCTTTGCCGTCCGACTTGTAGGTCGTGACCAGGCCCTTGTAGGCGTCCCGCGAAAGCGCGCCGCGCAGGGCGATGGGCGTGATCGCCTGGCTGGATTTCGCAAGATCGGCCACACTCTTCGCCACCATCTGGATGGCGTCGTACTGGGCGGCGGCGAAGGCATCGGGCTCGGCCTTGAAGGCCCTGCGATAGGTCTCGGCGAATTCCTTCATCGGACCTTCCGTGGCCGAAGCGGGCGAGGCCGCCGTTTCGGCGCAGACGCCTTTGAGCTCGGCCGGCTCCAGCAGAGCCGCGGTCGACGGCTGGTGCATGGCGATACTGGCCACGATCGGCAGGCCGGGCAGAGCCTTGCGGATCTGGCGCACGGCCGACGCCGTGGAGGCCGCGCGCAGGTGAAGCACGATCGCATCGGCATTGGCCGCCTTCACCCGAGCCATCAGCGCGGCCAGATCGCCGGCGTCGGGCGCGATGCCCTCCTCGAGCACGGACTTGGTCTTCAGGTCGGTGAACGTCTTTGCGAGTTCGTCCCGCGCGGCCTGGCCATCGACCGTGGCCTGGAAGATCACGGCCGGGCGCCTGGCGCCGAGCTTCTCCACGACATAGCGGGCCTGGGCGGCCTTCGAGACGGCGTCGCTCGGCAGGAAGCGGAAGAAGTAGGGGTTGCCCGCTTCCGACAGCTTCGGATTGGTGGAGAGGGTCAGCAGCGGCACGCCGACGCTTTGTGCCAGCGACATCACCGCCAGCATCTGCGGCCCGAGCAGGGGCCCCATCACCGCGGGCGGCAGCGGCCGCCGCACCGCGCGTTCCCAGGTGGCGACGGCGCCTTCGGGCGACGTCGCGGCGTCGAGCACGCGTGACTCGATCCGGACGTCACGAATCGACCGCTCCGCCAGGTTCGTCCCGTTCTTCTGGCTCGCGCCCTCGATGGACGCGAAGCCGGTCAACGGTGCAAGGACCGGCAGCGGCACGGACGTCTTCTGTGCTGCGGCCGGCGTTGCGAGGAGAACGAGTGCGACGGTTCCGATTACTGCGCTGCGCCGCCGGCCCATGGAGACATAACCTCGTTCATGCCGGTCAGCTCGCCGGTCTTCGGGTCGCGCACGATACAGGAGGGGTTGGCGAAGCCAAGCGGCGAGACCGGATTGTCGACCTCGACCATCGGCAGCCTGGCCGCGATCGCCTTCTTTACGTCGTCCGGCAGGTCGCGGTTTACCCGGATCGGACCGACACCGGAAATATCGACGCGCGGCTGATGGAAGGCGGCTTCCACGTCCATGCCGCGGTCGATCATCATGAGCGAGAGCTGCGACACCGCCGGCACGATGCGGCGTCCGCCCGAGGCGCCAATGCAGAACCACGGCTTGCCGTCCTTCACGACGACGACCGGGCAGATGTTGCAAAGCGGCTTCTTGCCCGGGGCGATCGAGTTGGGGCGGTTTGGCTCGGGATCGAACCACAGCATGCCATTGTTCATGGTGATGCCGGTCTTGGGCAGCATCACGCAGGAGCCGAACAGGCTCATCAGCGTCTGGGTCAGCGCCACCATGTTGCCCTCGGAATCGGCGGCGCAGAAATGCGTGGTGCAGGTGTCGGTGGGCTTGTCGCCCAGCGTCTTGAGGCGCTCGTCGTAGGCCTTGTGCATGCCCTCGGCGATCGCCGCGAAGAACTCGGCGCCGGGCGCGCCTTTGCCCTGGGTCGCGGCACCCGCCAGTTCGATGGCGCGGCGCAGGGTCGGACCGGCGGTCAGACCGCCCGCGACGTTCACCGTGACTCCGTTGTGCTCGAAGGCGAGGGGATCGACGATCTTCGCCTCGTAGCCCGCGAGATCCTCGTAGGAGATGGCGGAGCCGCCAGCCTGCAGGTCGGCGGCGATGTCGCGCGCGAGGCTGCCTTCGTAGTATTCGCGCGGGCCGCCTTCAGCCAGGCGCCGCATCGTCTCGCCCAGGTTGCCGAGCTTGATATAGCGGCGGGTGCCGGCCCAGTCGCTGGCTGGTACGCGGCCGTCGTCGCACAGATAGTTGGCCTTGGAGGCGGGGAACTTCTCGAGATGCTTCGCGCCGTTGGCGATCATCACCTGCATGTACCAGTCGAGCTCCATGCCGCGCTGGGCGATCTCGACGCCGGGCTGCAGCACGTCCTTCCACTTCAGCGAGCCGAAGCGCTCCAGCGCCTTGGCGAGGCCGGCAACCATGCCGGGCACGGCGATCGAGTGATAGCCGACCTCGTTGCGCTGCTCCTTGATGTCGGGCCAGGCAAAGGGGTTGGCGGGGCCGGGGCCGACGATCTCGTAAACCGACGGGTCCAGTTTCTTCGCGGAGACCGGGCCGTAGTCGACCGTCCAGGCGCGGCCTTCCTTGGCGCTCCAGACCGTCATGAAGCCGACGCCGCCGATGCCGCTCATCCAGGGTTCGAGCGCGCCGATGGCCATGCCGGTCGCGACCGCTGCGTCGATGGCGTTGCCGCCCTTGCGCAGGATCTCGGCGCCGACCTCCGCCGCCTTCACGTTCTGGGCGACGACGACGCCCTTGCCGCGGACTGCATGCTTCGTGAATTTCAGTTGCCGTGTCAGCGACTCGCTCATCGGTGCTCCTCAATTGCTGGGGGGACTGTAGCGGGGCCTCTTTTGGCCACAAAGCCTGTTAGACTGCAGGGCGGACGGGCAGAGAGATCGTGGGCGTGTGGCTGACCTGAACCAGATCGACCTGCGGGCACTCGCCAGGGGCGACAAACGCACATGGGATGCGTTCGTGATCGCGGCCGCGCCGCTGATCAATGCCGTCGTGCGCCGGACGCTTGGCGCCTACCGGCTGGGCGAAGACGACGTCATGGACGCCGCCCAGGACGTGTTCGTCCGGCTGTGCGCCCAGGAATTCAGGTTGTTGAAAACCTACGATCCGGACCGTGCGGGGCTTTCGACCTGGCTTTCCGTCGTGTCCCGGTCCTGCGCCATCGACCATCTGCGCCGCCGGCGCCACGCCACCGAGCCGATCGACGACGTTCCGGAAGCGGTCCTCGGGGTCGAGGACCGCCATGTCGAGAAACTCAAGGTGCCCGACGGCCTGCTCACGGCGCGCCAGATGCTCATTCTGAAATATCTGTACGACGAGGAACGGGACGTTACCGAGATCGCGAAACTGCTGTCCGTGGACGCCCAGACCATCCGCAGCACGCATCACAAGGCCCTGCAGCGACTAAGGGCGCATTTCCGCGAGGAAGAGCCCTCCCGCGGGGGATGAATCGGCATGTTTTGGCGTATCATCGGCAGGAGCGATCCATGACCAACGAGCGGGCCCCGAGGAACGACAAGGAGCTGTGGCGAAGCCTCGCCAGCCAGCCCGCGGTCGCGCCTGCCGCGGTCAGCGACATGGATATTGCCTCCTGGCTTGAAGGCCGCCTCTCCGAAGAGGCTGCAGCCCCGGTCGAGGCGGCCGTCGCGGCCGACCCGGCGCTGCGCCGCGCCGCGCTCGATCTGGCGGATATCCTCGGAAAACCTTTGCCGGCCGCACCGGAGCGGATGGTGGTTCGTGCCCGCGCGCTGGTCGGCTTCGAAGCCGGGCGCGCGGCACCGGCCGGCGGCCTGTTTGGACGCTGGTTGAGGGGCGGGAGACTCTTCGCTGGTCAGGGGTACGCGCTGCAGCAGGGGGTGATGGCCGTTGCCGCCCTCGTGGTCGCGACCGGAGGCTTCCTCGTGGGTGGCGGGTTGGGCGAATCGCTCGCCCAGCAGCGCGAGGGCTATTCCAGGACGGAGACCGCCAGCACGACATCGACAACGACGTCGAACGAGGTCAGCGAGTTCTTTGCAGGCGACGGGATCTGACATGACCTCGCGCCTGATCCAGATGCTCCTCGGCCTGTCGCTGCTGCTGAATGCCTTCGTGCTGGCGGGCTTCGTCTACCGGAGCTGGATCGATCCGCCATTCGAGATGCAGGGGATGCCCCCGCCACCCCCACCGCGCGGCATGCCGGGACAGCCAGGGCAGCCTGCCGGTCCGCGGCTCAACCCCGTAGAGATGGTGGCGCAGGATCTCGTCCTCGATGCGGAGCAGCGCAAGGTCATGCAGGCGTTGTTCGACCAATACGCCAAGGCGCGCCGCGATCGGCTGCAGGAAATCCAGCAACTCCGCGAGCAGACGAGCGCGGAGCTGCGCAAGTCGTCCGTCGACATGACGAAGGTCGATGTGCTGATCGATCAGGTCAGCCGACTGCGTGCCGAGCAGCAGAAGGAAACGCTGCGGACATTGACGCAGCTCGAGCCGAGTCTTCGGCCCGAGCAGCGCGAGCGCCTGCAGCGGTTGATGGTCGAGCGGATCGTTCCGCCGCCGCCGCCGCCTCGTCCACCGGCCGGGGGACCTCCGCGTCCGCCGCAATAGGAGGCTTGTCTTGAGCACACGCCTTGGTCGTCGTGGTTTCATGGAGGGGGCTGCCGCGTTCTCTGCCGGCCTCTCGGCGAATCTGTGGCCTGCGCCGCCGGCCAGCGCCGCATCGGCGATGGGCTTCGACGATGCGCGGCATCTTCTGGCGCGGACCTCCTTTGGCGTCACCCCCGCCGAGATACGCGCGCTCGAATCGATCGACTATCCGGTCGCGGTCGACGGGCTGCTCGACAAGCCCCGCCGCGAGGCGATGACACCGGCCCCGGAATGGATCGGCCTCGGGCCGGCGGAGCTGCGCCGCCGTCAGCAGGCCGCGGAGGCCGAACGCAAGCAGGGGGCCGACGGCAAGAATCTCGATGTCGTGAAGCCGGTCCAGGAGCAGGGGCGCGAACTCAAGAACTGGTGGGTCGAGGAGATGATTGTGACCGACCAGCCTCTGGTCGAGCGCATGACCCTGTTCTGGCACGGCCACTTCACCTCGTCGCTGATGAAGGTGCGTTATCCCGGTTCGCTGTTCCGGCAGAACGCCCTGTTCCGGCGCGAGGCATTGGGAAACTATGCGACCCTCCTGAAATCGGTCGCGCGCGATCCGGCGATGCTGATCTATCTCGACGGCATGCGATCGGTGGCGCGGCAGCCCAACGAGAATTTCGCCCGCGAACTGCTCGAGCTGTTCACCCTGGGCGAGGGCCGCTACGGCGAGATGGACGTGATGGCGGCGGCGCGGTCCTTCACCGGCTGGAGCGTCGATCGGGAAACCGGACAGTTCATGGAGCGCGCCGGCCAGCACGACGACGGCGAGAAGACCTTTCTCGGCAAGACCGGTCGTTTCAGGGGCGACGACATACTTGCGATCCTGCTCGCCCATCCGCGCACGGCCGAGACGATCGTCGAGAAGCTGTGGCGGGAGTTCGTGTCGCTGAAAGCCGACCCCGGTGAAGTCAGGCGGCTTGCCGCCCTGTTCCGCGAGAGTGGCTACGAGATCAAGCCGTTGATGCGCGCGCTGCTGCTTTCGCCCGCGTTCCGCGATCCCGCCAACCGTGGCGCGCTGATCAAGTCTCCGGTCGACCTGATCGTGGGCACCGTGCACGTGCTGGGGCTGCCCGTACCGGAGAAGACGGGTCTGGTCCGCATGCTGCAGGGGCTGGGGCAGACGCCCTTCGATCCGCCGAACGTCAAGGGTTGGGCGGGGGGTGAGAGCTGGATTTCAACGTACACGCTGCTGCTGCGTCAGCAGTTCCTGCGGCGCATGGTCGAGGCGACGACCGTGGCGCCGATGGAGGGCGGGATGCAGATGGCCAGCCGCCCGAACCGGCGCGCCGACCGCCGCGAACAGCTTCCGGCGAGCGACGGCAGCACGATGCAGATGATGGAGCCGCCGCGCCCCGTGGAAGGCCGCAGCCTGCGCGGGGCCGGGCAGGAGGCACGCCTCGGCCCGACGCTGGCCGGCGTCGACGGGCCGTTGCTGATGCGCACGCTGCTGCCGCGCCAGCCGGTCGACGGGGGCGATACGAACGGCACCGCGGGTGCGGTCGTCGCCGCCGCGCTGCTCGACACCGCTTACCAGTTGAAGTGAGGAGAAGGCGATGGGCCGTGTTCTCCTGCTGGTCGAACTCAAAGGGGGCAATGACGGGCTGAACACGCTCGTGCCCTATGCCGATCCGGCGTATCGCGATCTGCGGGCCGGCATCGGCGTTGCGCGAGAGAGAGTGGTGCAACTCGATGAACGGGTCGGCCTGCACGAGAAGCTCGCGCCGTTGATGGACTCCTGGAAGGCGGGCGATCTCGCGATCCTGCAGGGGGTCGGTTATCCCTATCCCAACCGCTCGCACTTCCGGTCGAACGAGATCTGGGACACCGCCTCGGCCTCGTCGCAGACGTTGAGCGAGGGATGGGTTGCCCAGGCGTTCAACGGGACCCCGATCGCGAACGGCATCGGCGTCGACTGCGTCGTGGCCGATACCAACGTGTTGCCCTCGGCCGGTCCCTCGCTGCGCACCATCGTGATGCAGGATGCCGAGAACTTCCTTCGCCAGGCCGATGCCATGAGAGCGGCGCCCGGCGTCAGCGATGGCGGCAATCCCGCGCTCAACCACCTGCTTTCGGTCCGTCAGGAAATCAACGCCGCGGCCGCCGGCCTGCGTGATCGCCTGCGGTCCGCACCGGCGCCGGTCGATGCCTATGGCCAGGAATTCCTGCTGGGCCGGCAACTGGACCTTGCCACCAGGCTCCTGACCGCGAAGGTGCCTGTCATCGCCATCAAGGTGGCCCTGGGCGGCTTCGACACACATGCAAACCAGGCGCCCACGCACGAGCGGCTGCTGGCATTCCTCGCCACGAACCTCGCGATCCTGCGCCAGAACCTGATCGGCGCCGGCCTCTGGAACGATGTCGTCGTGACGACCTACTCGGAGTTCGGCCGTCGCGCCCGGCAGAATGCCAGCGCCGGAACCGACCACGGCACGTCGGCGCCGCACTTCGTGATGGGCGGGGCCGTGAAGGGAGGCCTTCACGGCGTCTATCCGTCGCTGTCGGATCTGCAGGACGGCGACCTCAAGCACACGGTCGATTTCCGCAACGTGTTCGCCACGCTGGCCCAGGGATGCTGGGGCCGGCGCTGCGATTTCGGCCTGCGCCAGCCGCAGAGGCTCGGCTTCCTCGTCTAGCGGAGCATCGCCGCCGGCCGCCCCAGGATCTCGTCGCGCACCGAGCCACGATCGGCCTCGATGCGGATGTACCAGATGAGCAGCGCGGCGATGATCTTGATCGCCACCGGGATGGCGATATAGACGAAGATCAGCGCCGAGGCGCTGTATTGGCCGACCGACGGGTTGAAGCCGAGCAACGCTGCGACCGGCAGCGAGCCCGCCGCGCCAATCGCCGTCGCGAGCTTGGTCGAGAGCGCCCACAGGCCGAAATAGGCGCCGGTATCGCCCTTGGTGTCCTTGCCTTCGTCGGAGTTGATGATGTCGGCCAGGACAGACGGCGGCAGCCCATAGTCGGCACCGATGCCCAGACCGGTGATGATGGCGATCGGCATGAACCAGATGAAGTCGCCGGCGCCGAGGAAAACGCCGAACGACATCGACACGGCCGTCAGGACCATGGCGATGAACCAGGCGGCCGTCTTGCTGTAGCGGCGCGACAGCAGCATCCAGAGCGGCACGCTGGCGGCGGCGGCGCCGAAATAGACCAGCAGGATGATCCCGGCCTGCAGCTTGTTCCCCTTCAGCACATGCTCGACGTAAAAGAGCATCACCGAGACCGCGACGCCCAGCGCAGCGCCATTGACGATGAATACGAGCAGCAGGCGACGAAACAGCTTGTTCTTCAGCGGGGCGAAGAACGGGATCAGCGTCTTGATCGTGACGCTTCGCTCCATGTTTCGGGTCGGCCGGGCAAGCCACGGCACCAGGCTGGTCAACCAGTCGCGGAAGTACCGGACATGGATCTCCGGATTCTCACGCACGACCGGCGGATGCACCGAGGGCGGCGACCAGAGCAGCGTCGGCAGGGAGAACAGCACGGCGATGGGTATGAAGATCAGCCCCATGTAGACGTAGCCGGCATGCTCGCCCATCTGGGCTGTGAAGTAGGTGGGGAGCACCACTGCCAGGGTCATGCCGATCAGGCCGAAGACCTCGCGACCGACCGTGACGCGCGTTCGCTCGTTGTAGTCGTCGGTCAGCTCCGCACCGTGGGCATGATAGCTGATCGAGACGCCGGCATAGCCGAGATGGACCACGAACAGGGCGACGAACAGCCAGGTCGCCAGCAGCCCGGGCTGCGTGAACAGCGACTGCGGCGGATGGAAGAGCATGTAGAAGCCGCCGATCAGAAGCGGCAGCATCAGCGCGACGAAGGTAAGGCGCCCGCGCGGCCCGCGGTGGGTGAACTTGTCGCTGATCAGGCCGATGACGGGATCCTGCACCGCGTCGATCACGCGGGTGGTGATGAAGATCAGGCCCATGATGCCGAGCGGCACCTTGAGGACCTCGCCATAGAAATGGCTGACGTTCAGGACCACCGGCAAGGCCGCCATGTTGAGCGGCAGCTGATTGGTCGAATAGGCGACCAGACGGTCGAATCTCAGGCGTATGGACGAGGCCGAGCCGCCCCTGGAATTTGGCGCATGCACGCTGATTTTGCCTTCCTGTTCGGCTCACCTTCAAGAGGCGGCCTTTATTTCCGACCGTTATATATGCCTGAAGTGTGCCTGCAAAACGTCCGTGCGGCGCGCCGAGAAGCCTGCGGCACAATAAGCGAGATAGTAGCGCCACATACGCTGGAATCGCTCGTCGAATCCCATGTGGCCGACCTGGTCGGCCACCCGGTCGAAGCGGCCGAGCCACGTTTCCAGCGTGCGCGCATAGTCCAGTCCGAAACTGTAGAGTTCGGCCACCTTCAGACCGGCCTGCCGGCATTGTTCGCGCAGGCTGGTGGGGGACAGCAGCATGCCTCCGGGAAAGACGTAGGTCTGGATGAAGTCCGGCTGCTTGCGGTAGCGGTCGAAGAAGTCGTCGGCGATGACGATGGCCTGCACCAGCGCCGACCCGCCGGGCACGACGTGGCGTTTCAGCGTGGCAAAATAGTCGGGCCAGAATCGCTCGCCGACCGCCTCGATCATTTCGATCGAGACGATGTGGTCGTAGCGGCCCTCGATGTCGCGATAGTCGCGGAACTGCAGGTCGACGCGGTCGGCCAGCCCGGCCCGCTCCAGCCGCGCGCGGGCATATTCGAGCTGTTCCCTCGATATGGTCACGCCGGTCACGCGCATGCCGCGGCGGGCCGCGACTTCGGCGAAGCCTCCCCAGCCGCAGCCGATCTCGAGGATGCTGTCGCCCTGGCGGGCGCCGAGCTGGGTCAGGATCCGCTCGTACTTGGCGATCTGGGCGGCCTCCAGCGGCTTGCTTTCCTCGCCTTCGTAGAGGGCCGAAGAATAGGTCATCGAGGGATCGAGCCACAGGCCGTAGAAGTCGTTGCCCAGGTCGTAATGGGCATGGATGTTCTTCTTCGATCCCTCGCGGGTGTTCTCGTGCCGGCGGTGCAGGAACCTCAGCAAAAGCCCGTGGAGGAAGTTGGTCCGCGTGATCTTGCCGAGTTCCTTCTCGTTGGCGAGAAGCAGGTGGATCAGGCTCGGCAGGTCGGGAGAATCGCAGAAACCTTCCATGTAGCCTTCGGCGAAGCCCATGTCGCCGTCGAGCAGGATCTTGCGGAAGAGGCGCCAGTCCTTGACGTCGATCTCGGCCCGGAGTGCCGCATCGGGCTGGCCGAAGACGCGCACCTTTCCATCGGGGAGTCTTGCCGTCAGCCGTCCAATGGACAGGCGTTCGAGGGATTTCAGAACAAACCGGGCGGCGAAAGTCATGCGATCCGTTATGAAGTCAGCGGGTCACGAGCTCCGGTGGCGGTGCTGGCTTGCGATAAAATCTCGCGCGCTTCCGCCACAGATGCAAGGCCTGCCAGTGAATCCGGAACACGACCGCCAGGGTCATGGTGGGGTTGCCTAGGAAACGCCGCAGCACTGAGCGGTCGCCCAGCGCTTCGCGGCGGCCGCCGACCGAGGTGGCGAGCATCAGCCCCTGGGTATCGTGATAGTTTACGTCGACATGGGCCCGCTCCTCGTCGAGGCGGAACCGGAAGCGGTAGCCGCCCTCGATCGGCAGGAAGGGCGAGACGTGGAAAACCTTGCGGCCCTCGAACCACTCCTCCGGTCCGATCGCCCCGCGGTCGTCCCGATGCACGAGATAACAGTGGCTCTCGCCGAACGTGTTGTTGACCTCGCAGAGCACGGTCCGCAGAGCGCCGGCACGGTCGTGGCAGAACCAGAAGCTCACCGGATTGAACACGTAGCCCAGCATGCGCGGCATGGTCATCAGCATGACCTCGCCGTCGCAAAGCTCCGCAAGGTCATGCTCCTTCAGGATGCCACGAAGCCAGAGCCTCAGGTCCGATCCGTCACGTGCGCCATGGTCGGCGCGTCGGAAGGAGACGAGGCCACGCCGGTCGAGCTTGAGCCAGCGGCCTGCAGCACTTTCCAGTGCATCGAGCCTGAGACAGAGATATCCGACCTTGTAGCGGAACGCGTTCTCGCGCGGCCTCAGCCGGCGATGCACGACCGTGGCGTCGACGATCGAATGGGCAGAGACGCCCGTCACGTCGCCTCCGGTGCCACACGCGCCGCTACCGGGATCGGCAGAGGCGGGATGGCCGGTCGCTCGGCCACGACCCGTGGCGGATCGCCGATCCGGCGATGCTCGTCCGGACGGGCCCACGGGCGCTGCACGCCGAGCTGCTCGGCGACGTCGAGGCCGGCCGACAGCGCATCCTCGTGGAAGCCGTAGCCGCAATAGCTGCCGCAGAAATAGGTGTCGCGCACGCCCTGGAGGCGATGCAGGTCGCGCTGCGCCCGAATGGCGGCGGCGTCGTACATCGGATGCTCGAAGGAAAAGCGTGCATGCGCGGCCGCCGGCGCCGGCGCGCGGCCCGGATTGACCGACACGAACAGCGGCGTGCTGTCGGGCAGGTTCTGCAGGCGGTTCATCCAGTAGGTCACGCTCACGTTGCTGTCGCGGCTGCTGCTGTCGGCGACGTAGTTCCAGCTCGCCCAGGCGCCACGCCGGCGAGGCATCAGGCTCGCGTCGCCGTGCAGCCAGACCTCGTTGGTGGAGTAGGCGAAGCGACCGAGAAGGCTGCGCTCCTGCTCGTCGGCATCGGTGAGGAGGGCGAGAGCCTCGTCGGCGTGGCAGGCCAGCACAACGCGGTCGAAACGGTCCCAGTGACCGCCCGCGTCCCGCACTTCGGCACCTGCGGGTGTACGGCGCACGGCGCTGGCGGGCGTGGAGAGGCGGGCACGCGCGCGCAGCGGCGCCACGATGCGCTCGACATAGGAGCGGCTGCCGCCGCTCACCGTGCGCCACTGCAACTGCGGTCCGATGGTGAGCAGGCCATGGTTGTTGAAGAAGCGCACGAAGGTCTGCGCCGGATAGTCGAGCATCTGTCCGAGGGGTGTGGACCAGATGCACGAGGCCATCGGCAGCAGATAGCGGTCCCGAAAGGTCTTGCCGAAGCCGGCATCGGCGACGAAATCACCGATCGTGAAGTCGAGATCCTCGGACTTGTCCAACAGCTGCGGCGCCAGGCGGTTGAAGCGCAGGATGTCGTGCGTCATGCGCAGGAACGAGGGGCGCGCGATGTTGCGCCGTTGTGCGAAGTAGCCGGCGAAGGAGCTGCCGTACTCGAACCGGCCCTCGTCCAGGCTGACGGCGAAGGACATGTCGGAATCTTCGGTCGGCACGCCCAGGTGATCGAACAGGGCGACAAGGTTGGGATAGTTGCGCTCGTTGAAGACGATGAAGCCGACATCGACCGGCACGCGCCCCGCTTGCGTCGGCGCTTCGACGGTGCAGGAGTGTCCGCCGAAGCGGTTCTCGCGCTCGTAGACGACCACGTCGTGGCGACGACTGAGGAGCCAGGCGGCTCCAAGGCCGGATACACCGGCGCCGATGACGGCAATTTTCATTGTTCGCAGACTCCCCTCGGTACTTCTACGCTGATTTCTTGAGGCTTTGGAAGGCAGCCAGTGCGCGGTCCCGGGCCGCACCATGCTCGACGATGCGTTCGGGATAGACGGAAGCGGCCGGAGGTTTCGAAGAGCTCCAGGGGCTGTGGATGACCGCGTCAGGCAGGCCGGCGAGTTCGGGGACCCAGCGACGGACATACTCGCCCTTCGGGTCGAACTTCGCGCCCTGGAGCACCGGATTGAAAACGCGGAAGTAGGGCGCGGCATCGGCGCCGCAGCCCGCGACCCATTGCCAGCCAGTGACGTTGTTCGCCGGATCGGCGTCGACCAGCGTGTCCCAGAACCATCGCTCTCCCTGGCGCCAGTCGATCAGCAGATCCTTGGTGAGGAAGGAGGCCACGATCATGCGCACGCGATTGTGCATCCAGCCGGTGGTCCACAATTCGCGCATGCCCGCATCGACGATCGGATAGCCGGTGCGCCCGCGCCGCCAGGCTTCGAGAATTTCGTCGGAATCCGCCCAGGGAAACGCGTCGAACTCCGGCCGGAAGTTGCGCTGTGCAAGGTCGCCGTTATGGAACAGGAGGCTGTAGGCGAATTCGCGCCAACCCACTTCGGAGAGGAATTTTTCTGCGGCCGCCGACGCGCCGCGGCTGGTCGCCGCCCGCCAGACCTGCCGGGGGCTGATCTCGCCGAAGGCAAGATGGGGAGAGAGGCGAGAAGTCCCCTCGACCGCCGGAAGATCGCGGGCATGGCGATAGTCTTCCAGTGCCTCGTCGAGGAAATGGCTGAGCCGATCCTTCGCCCCTTTCTCGCCTGGCGACCACGCGGTGCGCAGGCCGCCCGCCCAGTCGGGATTGGTCGGCAGAAGCCGCCAGTCGTCGAGCGCATCGCTCGCGGGCCCGGTCTTCGGTGCGGGCAATGCCTTCGGCTGGGGGAGCGGATCGCCCGGTGAAGCGTGCGCGCGGCAGGCCCGCCAGAAGGGAGTGAACACCTTGAAGGGGGCGCCGCTCTGGTTCTTGATCTCCCAGGGCTCGAACAGAAGGCTCGCCTTGAAGCTCTCCGCTCTCAGGCCGCGCTCGTTCAGCGACTTCTTCAGACGTGCATCACGATTGCGCGAACCCTCGTCGTAAACACGGTTCCAGAAAATCGCTTCGGCGCCGCATTCCGCCGCGAGTTCGGGCAGTACGCGTTCGGCCGGCCCGCGGCGCAGAGTCAGGCGCGAGCCGAGCTTGCGAAGCGAAGCGTCGAGTGAACTCAGGCTATGATGCAGCCACCAGCGCGAGGCGCCGCCGAGAGGCCGCACGCCCTCCGTCTGGTCGTCCAGAACGAAGACCGGCACCACGGGAAGGCCCGCGCGGAGGCTCTCGACCAGCGCGGGATTGTCCGAGAGGCGGAGGTCATTGCGAAACCAGACGATCGAAACCGACATATTCCGGCATACGCAGGCCGCCGCCGGACGGATGATCGGATCAGGATCGCGGGCAGTTCGGTGCCGGCCGCATCTCCAGCTTCAGCAGGTCGGCCGTCACGGTCACCAGGCCGGTATCGACGGTCAGCCGGTCGAGCACGCCGTTCTCGAAGACCTGCGCGGTCACCGAGAACATGGGACGCTGTGCCTGCTGGCGACCGCGCGTGAAGCTCATGAACACCGGCCAGGACTTTCCCTTGGGTGTGGCCACGGGTTTGTCCGTGGGGCGCGCCGAGCGCAGGCGCTCGTCTTCGAGTTGGGTCACATCGATCAGGAAGACGTCGCCCATCACCTCGGGATCGAAACTGAGCGCCGGGAAGGCCTTCGCCTCGGCGCGCAGCCGTTCGATCAGGTGATCGACCGCGGCGACGGGCAGGAGGGTGGATTGGGGGAGAGCGAACTGGGCGGGCGGGATGCCGGCCTGCACGATCTCGGTCCGCAATTCGCCGCCCGACTTCTGTACGCGCCCCTTGGTCTCGCGCGTATTGCCGTTCTGAATCTGCACGGTGCGATAGCGAAGGCTGTTGCCGCTGCGGGTCTCCTCGGCATCGAGCTTGGAGGACAGGGACATTTTCCACGAGGCCGTCAGGGCGATCTCGGACGCGATGTCGCGCTTCAGATGCCAACCTCCGCAATCCTGCGAGAGGTCCTGGACCGCCGTGCCGATCCGCGGCGCATTGGCGGCAGCGCCGAGCCTCAACACATACTCCGCGCGATGGGGCTGCATTTGCGCGTAGGCGAATTGCGGCCCGCACAGGAGCGCGGCGACGGCGAGACACACGAGGCGATGCATCGAGTCACCTTGCGCACCGGCTTGCACCCGGTCAATCGTGCTTCGCATGAAATTGCGAGAGATCGTGGCCGGATTCAGGCAGGTGCATGTGCCATGAACAGGCTCGGGTTCGTCTGCGCGGGCGAGCCGCTCGAGGCGCTGCCGATGGGCGCCTTGTATTGGCCGGCAGAGCAGCTGCTGGCGGTGGCCGATCTTCATCTCGAGAAGGGCTCCTCCTATGCCGTCAACGCGCGCAAGCTGTTGCCCCGCTATGACACGCGGCAAACGCTGGGTGCGCTCGCGGAGCTGATCGAGACCGTGCAGCCGCGCACGGTCGTTTGCCTGGGCGACTCGTTTCACGACCGTGCCGCGATCGAGCGGATGCCGGAGGCGGAGCGGATCGAGATCGGGCGACTGACCTCGCGGACGCGCTTCGTCTGGATCGCCGGCAACCACGATCCAGCGCCGCCGCCCGAAGGCTGGGGCGAGGTTGCGGAAGAAATCGTCGCGGGACCTTTGGTGTTCAGGCATGAGGCTCTGTTCGGACCTGCCGATGGCGAGGTGTCCGGTCACTATCATCCCGTGGCGGCCCTCACGGTGCGAGGGCGCGGGCTCAGGCGGCGCTGCTTCCTGACCGACGGAAGGCGTCTCATCCTCCCGGCCTTCGGCGCCTATGCCGGCGGTCTCAACGCGCTCGATCCGGCGATCGCCCAGCTCTTCCCCGACGACTACGACGCGTTGGTCGTTGGGCGCGATGCCGTGCGTCGCCTGTCGTGGCGGCAGTTGAGGCCCGATGCCAGGGCGTTCGGCTGAGCTGCCAGATCACTCCGCGATGAAGAGAATCCGCAGATCCTCTTTCGGCACATAGTCGCGCACCGTGGCCTCGAAGCGCTGCGGGCCGGTGCGGCGCAGCGGCAGGTCGGTGCAGAGCGTCGTTATGCGCACCTCGCCCACAGTGTGTCCTTCGGCGACGATCGGACCGCCCTGCAGCGTGAGATGGAACGTCCCGATGGCGCCGCCGCGCCAGTTGCGCGCTGTCTGGAGGATGTAACCGAGCGTATGGCCGACGAGCAGTGGCGCCTCCTCGCCGGCCGGGCGTTTGGCCTCCTTCAGCCGCCGGTCGGCGGCGCGAATCGACTGGTCGGTGCCGGCGTCGATGCAGAAGGCACGAACCGGATCCTCACCGCCCGAGCCGCCGAGCTTGCCGTCCTCGATCACGATGAAGCGGCTGCCGACCACCGGCCGGTAGCTGTGCTCGACGACGGTGTTTCCCGGCGCGAAGGTCTGCATCCAGTGGAAGGTGATGCGGACGCTCCAGGGCAGCCGGAAACCCTCGCCGCCTTCCAGCGGTTCGAGAGCGCCGAGCGCCTGCAGCTTCTGGCGCACGGCGGCGTCGAGCGGCTGGTCCTCCTGCGATGGGAAAATGCCCGGCTGCAACACCAGCGACGGACCGCCGATCGCCTGCAGAGCCTCGGCGATGTCGCGCCCGTCGGGCAGCTGCGCCTTGATCTCGATCTCCGGCTTGATCTCGCGGCCGTCCGCCCAGACGCGGAAGCGCAGGAAATCGGGATCGGTCGGTGGCCGCATCGCAACGTTGTGGGCGCCGCTTTTCGTCGTCATCCCGGCCGGGGTGTCGCTCGGCACCTCGGGCATGGGGAATGCGACGCGCAGCGTCACCGGCTGGCCGGTGTCGTTGCGCATCTCGTAGCGCACCTTCACCTCCGACGGCGACAGCGTGAGATCCTCGCGCTGCATGGTGATCGCGTCGGTCTTCACCAGCACGATCCCGCCGGCGGCGAGTTCGGACGACGAATCGTTGGCCATCGCTGAGCCGACGAAGGCGAGCGCCAACGCGAGCGCACGCGCGGCCAGTACGGGAAGCGAGACGCCCATGCTGTTACTTGGGCAGCTCGTACTTCAGCGTCACTTCGCCCAGGCCCTCGATCTTCCCGGTGGCGGTGCTGCCCGGCGGCACGAACTGGCAGGCGACCATGCTGCCCGTCGAGACGATCATCCCCTTCTTCAGGCGCTTGCCGTGGTCGCCGAGCTTGTTGGCGAGCCAGGCGAGCGCGTTGTAGCAATGGCCCAGCACGTCGCCGGAATGCCCCTCTCGTACGACCTTGCCGTCGAAGGAGACCGAGCCGTTCAGGTTGCCGAGGTCGAGCTTGGCCCAGTCCTTGTTGGGCTTGGCCAGCAGCGAGCCGCCGTTCCAGCCGGCGTCCATGATCAGCGGATTGACGGCGAGGCGGCTGTAGTCGGCACCGCGATCCTCGATCAGCTCGAAGCCGGCGCGGGCGCTGCCGACATACTGGGCGATCGAGTCCTTGTCGTAGGGCTTGCCCTTCCGTGCCGGCACGTCGGCATTCACCGTCAGGATGATCTCCAACTCGGCGCCCAGCCGCGTCCACCGATCGGCGCGCACCGTGGCCTTGTGCTCGAACACGCGCTTCTTGCGGATCGGTCCGTAGGCGGGGCCCTTGAGGCCGGTCTGTGCCAGGATCTGCGGCGAGGTCAGCGCGATCTTGTAGCCGACCAGCGGGCCCTGCTTGACCATCTGCTTCTTGAGGAAAGCGTCCTGGACCTTGTAGGCGAGCCGCTCGTCGTCGGTCGCGAACTGTTCGGGCCACCAGCCGACCACGGCGCGCGACTTGTCGACCTGATGCAGCCACGTGGCAACCTTGGCGACCCTGAACGTCATCGTTTCTTCCCCTTGCTTGATCTCTTTGTCCCCGCATAGTGCCATCCATGGCGGCGAAAGCGTTGCAAAATCTGGGGCCCGTGCGCAGCGGCGCGGTGGTGGGTGTCATCCTGGCGGGCGGCGAGGGACGGCGCATGGGGCCGGGCCCGCTGAAGCCGCTGCGGCCCCTGGCCGGCAAGCCGATGATCGCCCATGTGGTCGAGCGGTTGCGACCGCAGGTGATGGATCTGGTGATCGTGGCCAACGATCCCGACCCGGCCTTCAAGTCGCTCCACGTCCCCGTCGTCGCCGACGCGCCCGACATCCAGCGTGCCGCCGAGCGTGAGGGGCGCCGCCTCGGCCCGTTGGCCGGCATCCTGGCCGGGATGGAATGGGCGCTGAAGCATCACCCTCATTCTGGCTGGATCCTGACCGCGCCGGCCGACGTGCCGTTCCTGCCGCTCGACCTCACGGTTCGACTGTGCGGTCTGATGCACGTGCCCGAGCCGGACGTCCTGATGGTGCGCCACGGCAAGCGGCGCGAGCATACGCTGGCGATCTGGTCGGTGAAGCTGGCGGCCGATCTCCGGAAGGCGATCCTCGACGAAGGGATGCGCCGGGTCGAGACCTTCGCCCAGCGCTATGCCTTCGAGGAACTGGTCTGGCCAGGCAATGCCGCGCCATTCCTCAACGTCAACACGCCGGCCGAGCTCAGCGAGGCGCTGGCTCGTCTGGAACGAGTTCGATCACGTTCCCGTCGATGACGACCTTGCCCGCATTCTCGAAATTGACCGTGATGCGGTGGCCGATCATCGACTGGATCTGCCCCAGGCCCCAGTCCGGCTGGCTGGGGTGGAGCACGAAGTCGCCGGGGCTCAGAAGGCCGTTACCGGGTTTTTCGAACAAGTTTCCGTTATTCCCGCCTGTGGGTACGATGAAGCGCGTGTGACGCCTTCCGGCATCATTCTGGAGTATAGACTGGGCGTCGTCATGTCATGGAGGACACAATGAACCATACCCGTATCGCCATCGCCTCGGCCCTCGCCACCGCGCTCGTGCTGCCGGCCGCCACCAGCCAGGCGCAGGGCAACATGGAGAAGTGCTACGGCATCGCCAAGGCCGGCAAGAACGACTGCCAGACCGCCAAGTCGTCCTGCGCCGGCACGTCGAAGAAGGATGCGCAGGCCGACGCCTGGATCTCGGTCCCGAAGGGCGCCTGCGACAAGATCATCGGCGGCAAGCTCACGCCGAGCTGACCTTGGATCCGGTCGCCGGCATCGGGCTGCGTTCGCCGCATCTCGCGGAGATCGCGCGCGACCGGCCGGCGACCGGCTTCCTCGAGGTCCACGCCGAGAACTATCTCGCGGCGTCTCCGGCAAGGCAGGCCGTCGAGAGGCTGCGGCAGGACTATGAACTTTCCATACATGCCGTGGGGCTTTCGCTGGGCTCCGCCGACGGTCTCGACGAGGTGCATCTCGATCGCGTCTCCGCGCTGATCGCTCGACTGCAGCCCGCGCTGGTTTCCGACCATCTCGCCTGGAGCGTTTCGGACGGCCGCTACTTCAACGACCTGCTGCCGCTGCCCTACACGGAGGAAGCGCTCCAGCTCGTCGCGCGCAACGTCGATCGCCTGCAGGAGAAAATCGGGCGGCAGGTGCTGGTCGAGAATCCGTCCTGTTATCTCGCCTTCAATCACTCGACCCTAACAGAACCCGAGTTCCTGTCGGAACTGGCGCGCCGCACCGGCTGCGGGCTGTTGCTGGACGCCAACAACATCGTGGTCACGGCGCACAATCTGCGGCTCGATCCGACGTCGTGGCTGAATGGTCTTCCAGCCGTGGCGATCGGCGAATACCATCTGGCCGGCCATGCGATGAACGAGGCCGACGGCGAGACGATCCTGATCGACGATCACGGCAGCCGCGTAAGCGATAATGTGTGGAGCCTGTTCCAGGAGATCGTGCGACGCCATGGGCCGCGTCCGACCCTGATCGAATGGGACACCGACCTCCCCGCCATCGGCGTGCTGCTCGACGAAGCGCGGCGGGCCGATGAAGCGCTCGACGCGAGGAAGGGGACCGATGCTCGCGCTGCGTGACCTGCAGGCGGCCTTCACAGCCCACCTGACGGGCGACGATCGCGCCGACCTCATGGGCGTGGTGTCGGGCGATACGATCCCGGCGGCGGCGCGGTTGCGGGTCCATCGTCATCACGTCCGGCACAGCCTGGCGACGGCACTGGCCAGTACCTTCCCGACGGTGCAGGCGATCGTTGGCGAGCAATTCTTCCAGGCCATGGCGGAGGCCTTTGTCCTGGGCGACCTGCCCAGCCAGCCCGTTCTGGCAGAGTATGGGGCAGGCTTTCCGGCCTTCATCGAAGGCTACGGTCCTGCGGCTTCCCTGCCGTACCTCGCTGACATGGCTCGGCTCGATTGGGCCTTGAACCTCGCATTTCACGAAACTGTGTCCGGGACGTTGGCGGCCGAGGACCTGGCGGACATGCCGCCCGAACGACTGCTTGATTTGCGGCTGGCCCTCGCACCCGGCGCCACCTTGATCCGGTCGCCTTATCCGATCGACCGGATCTGGCATGCGTCGCGGCCGGGGGGATCGGCGGAATCGGTCGGATTGGACGGCGGGGCGGCGGCGGTCATCGTCCTGCGTCAAACGGACGATGCCGCTTTCGTCCTCCTGAGCCCTGCAGATGCCGAGCTAGTCATGACGCTGTGTGATGGCAGGACACTTGAGGAGGGGGCTCAGGCCGCCTTTCTGGTGGACGCCGCCTTCGACCTGACCACAACCTTCGCGCGTTTGCTTGCTTTGCAGGCATTTGCTGCGTTGCAGCATGGGGCGCGAGGCTCGGGCTGAAAAGCCCTTATATTTTGAAGATTTATGGCGGTTGCTGCACTGCACGGCTGATTCGGCTACGGGACGCGAAACGTTCTTGCTCCGCAAAGGCCCATCCCTATACTCCGCGCGCTTTTGAGACGGGTCCATCGCCCCTTGATGGATCGCATGCGCTGCGAGTGGAGTTGCCGACGATGTCGATTACGTTGCCGCAGAATTATCGGCCGACAGAGCGTGAAGCGTTCATGAACCCGATGCAGCAGGAGTACTTCCGGCAGAAGTTGCTGAGGTGGAAGGGCGAGCTGATCGACGAATCGAATCAGACCCTGCAGAACATGCAGGAGGAAAGCCTGGCCCAGCCCGATCTCGCCGATCGTGCCACCGCCGAAACGGACCGTTCGCTCGAACTGCGTACCCGGGATCGCTTCCGCAAGCTGATCTCCAAGATCGACCAGGCGATGAAGTCGATCGAGGAAGGCACCTACGGCTATTGCGAGGAGACCGGCGAGCCGATCTCGCTGAAGCGTCTCGAGGCGCGCCCGATCGCGACCCTTTCGGTCGAGGCCCAGGAGCGACACGAGCGCATGGAGCGGACCCGCCGCGACGAAGGCGCCGACTGAGCTAAATAAAAAGGCCCGCATCGAGCGGGCCTTTTCTTTTGGGTGTCTGCCTGGCGTCGATCAGGCCCTGGCTTCGGCCTGCATCTCGTGGCGCTTGAGCGCGCGACCGGCCTTGCCGTCGCCTTGCTTGCCGTCGCGCCACACGATGGAACCGTTGCACAGCACCGTGTCGATGCCCCTGGCCGGTGAGATCGGCTTCTCGAACGTCGCCGTGTCGATCACGGTCTCCGGATCGAAGATGCAGATGTCGGCGTAGAAGCCGGGCTTCACCTCGCCGCGCTTGGCCAGGTGGAAGCGTTGCGCCGAATAGGACGTCATGCGGCGGACCGCGTCTTCGAGCGGGAAGAGCTTGAGGTCGCGCGAATAGTGGCCGAGCACGCGCGGGAAGGTGCCCCACAGGCGTGGATGCGGATGGGCGTCGAACGGAATGCCGTCGGAGCCGATCATGGCGCCGGGATGGGCCATCGCGGCCTGCACGTCCTTCTCGTCCATCATGAAGTAGATGGCGCCGGCCGGCTGGATGCGGTCGGCGGCTTCCTTCATCGAGCAGCCCATCTCGTCGGCGATCTCCTTGAGGTCGCGGCCGCTGAGGCCCGGCACCTTGTCGGACCAGGTGATCAGCACCTTGTCGGCGCGCTCCAGCATGTCGGAGCGCAGGATCGTCGAGCCGGCGACGTAGGGGTAAACGTCGAAGGCAATCTGCTGCTTCTTCATCGCTTCGTTGAAGTGCGGCAGCGTCTCCTTCATGCGGCCGAAGTTGGAGCGGCCCGAGCACTTGTGGTGAGAGACGATGATCTCGGCGCCGACGCGGCGGCCGATCTCGAAGGTCTCGTCCATCGCCTTCAGGATGTGATCGCCCTCGTCGCGCATGTGGGCGGTGTAGACGCCACCCCACTTGCCGAGCGGCGTGGCCACTTCGACGACCTCGTCGGTCGAGGCGTGGCTCGACACGGCATAGAACAGGCCGCTCGACATGCCGATGGCGCCCTGTTCGAGGCTCTGGTCGAGCAGCTCGCGCATCTGCTTGATCTCTGATGCTGTGGCAACCCGGTTGAGGTCGTCGCCCATCGAGTTGATGCGCAGCGTGCCGTGGCCGATCAGGAAGGCCCCGTTGATGGCGGGCCTGGCCGCGTCGACCTTGTCGGTGAACTCGGCGAAGCTGGAGGAGAGGTTCTCCTTCTTCTTGATGATCAGCGACATCCAGTGGCCGACGTCGGGCCGGACATAGGGCGCGGCCGAGACGCCGCAATTGCCGCAGACCACCGTCGTCACGCCCTGGCTGGCCTTCATGGCCATGCCGGGATTGTCGATCAGCGCCGTGTCGTCGTGCGTGTGCACGTCGATGAAGCCCGGCGCCACGACCTTGCCGGCGGCGTCGATTTCGTTGTCGCCCTTCAAGGTGCCCGGCGCCTCGACCGCCGCGATGCGATCGCCTTTAAGGGCGACGTCGGCGGCGAACAGCTTCCTGCCCGTGCCGTCGGCGACCTGGCCGTTGCGGATGACGATGTCGTAGTTGGCCATGGGAACTCCTAGGCTTCGTTGCGGCCCAGCCGCATGTCGAGGTCGAACGGGTAGAGCGGACGCTTTACGCGCTCGTACTTGAAGAGCTTGAGGTCCGAGGCGGTGCAGCCGTCGCCGTCGCACATCACGATGTGCTTGGCGATAGGCTCGAAGCCGGCACGGAAATGCTGGCGCGACTTGATCAGCACGTACTTCTTGCGGCGCGGATCGATGCCGCAATGGGTGAAGACGCCGAGGTCGTAGGGCTCGGCGCGCTTCTCCGACACGACGATTTGCATCTTGCCCGTGTCGAGGACGGCGGTGCGGCCCATGCGGACCGTGGTGCCGGTCGCCATCGGGCCGGTCACGATGAACTGGCCGTCGGTGATCGCCTTCACCTTGCCCGTCACCTTGAGCGGCTTGCCCTTCAGCCCCATGGCCGGCATGTCGATCTTGCCGCCCAGTTCGAGCGTCACTTCGGCGCCGACGCCCGCCTTGATCATCTGCTCGACGCAGGCCGGGTCGCAGATCGGGCCGGCGCAGGCATCCTCGAGGTCCTGCTTCATGGCCTCCTCGATGACGCTCATCACGTCCTGGGTGCCGCCCGACGCGGTGTTGTCGCCGTGGTCGGCCATGACGACGGGATAGTCGGTGTAGCCCTTGGCGCGGCCGACCTGGACCGACAGCGGCTCGGGATGGAACAGGAAGCCTTCGCGCTTCTCCCACGCCGTATCGAGGATCTTGTTGAGCAGGATCTCGCCCTCGGCGGTGCGCTTGTCGCAGACGATGACCGAGGAGAGGGCGAGGTGGGGGATGTCGGCCTGCGGGAAGCCGCCGAACACGGAGGCGTTCAGCACTTCGCCGGTGTCTTCGGCCTGGTTGGCCATGCCCATCAGGGTCTTCATCGGCTCACGGGACGGCGTGTGGACCAGCGAGCTACTCATGATCGGGCGGTTGCCCCAGACCATCTTCGGCTCGATCTCGCCGGCCAGGGTCCGGATCAGCGTGCGGCCGGCGCGGCGGGCCGTGTCGGCCATGTCGATGTGGGGATAGGTACGGTAGCCCGTCATGATCGTGGCGCCGTTCACCATGGCGTCGGTCATCTGGGTATGGAAATCGAGCGCCACCGCGATCGGCAGGTCGGGGGCGATCTTGCGGATGCGGTTCAGCAACTCGCCTTCGCCGTCATCGAAGTGCTCGGCGACCATGGCGCCGTGCAAAGCGAGGAGGACGGCGTCGCAGCCCTTCTTCACCTCGTCGACGATGGCGGTGGTCATCTGCTCGTATGCCGCTTTGGTGACCAGGCCCGACGGATGGGCAGAGGCGGCCATCGGGACCGTGAATTCGGCACCGGCCTTGCGGGCCACCTCGATGAAGCCACCCAGTGAGGTATTGGTGCCTTCCGCTTCCTTGATGGCGTCGGGCCCGCTCAGGGCGCCAAGGCCGCCGCCTCGGGCGAAGGACTCGATCGGGGTGGGCAGCGGCGAGAACGTATTGGTCTCGTGCATCATCATCGCGACTACGAACTTCTTGGCCAACAACCCCTCCATCCAGGACTTAAGTCTTTGAACACCCTACAGAAACCGCACACCTCGCGCGTTTGCTGAAGCAATGCAATTGGCGCATGGCTGCATCGCACTATTCTTGTGCGTTGCAAAAACAACACACCTGATCCCAGACATCAACGAACGCTAAATATGTGAATTCAGGGCTCTTTTTCGCTCTTGCATTCTCTTCGCAGGTGCACCATTCTTTGGGGGCAGCAAACGCTACCTCGGTAGCCTCTTTGTTTGCTGTATGCCCGTCTTGGGCGTTTCCTCCCTAAACTCGGGCCGTGCTTGTCACGGCCCCTTTTTTTGCCCAATCGGCTGATTATCGGGAGCCTGCTGCGGTCCTATTCGGCCGCGAGGGGCCGGGGCCGCAGCGTTTCCCGGGCCTGCTGGCCCATTTCCTCCAGCAGGCCGGTGATCAGCCTGGCGAAGACGCCGGCGACCGGCAGCTTCTCGTGCCGCGCCTCGTCCATGTAGAGCGCCCGGTTGATCTCGATCTGGAGCGTGTGGCGCGCGAGCACTGGCCGGCCGTAGCGTTGCGTCGTGAAACCGCCGGCATAGGGTTGGTTGCGCAGCACGCGCAGCCCCCGTGCGCGAAACCAGCGCTCTGCCGCGGCCACGAGTTCGGGAGCGCAGGCCTCGCCGTGATTGTCGCCCAGGACGATGTCGACCCGCTGGTCCCGGTCGCGCGAGCCGAGGCTGGAGACCGAGGAGGGCATCGAATGGGCATCGATCAGCAGGGCGCCGCCGAACGAACTGTAGGTATTCTCGACCAGCAGGGAGAGCGTCTGGTGATAGGGGCGCCAGCAGGTTTCCAGGCGATGCTCGATCGTTTCCGCCGGCACGCGGCCGCGATAGATCGCCTCGCCGCTGGCCGCAACGCGGGGGATCATGCCCAAGCCCGCCGCCACACGCGTGGTGCGGTGGTTCAGGGGACGTGGCAGCGGCCCCTCGAACATCCCGGGATCCAGTTCGTAGGGCTCGCGGTTGGCATCGACATAGGAGCGCGGGAAGCGGGCGGCCAGGAAGGGCATGCCGAGCGACGGGGCGGCGGCAAAAAGCTCATCGACGAAGGCATCTTCCGCTCGGCGGAGCGCGGCGAGGGAAACGGCCGCCTGCTCGAGAAAGGCTGCGGGATAGGTCGAGCCGCTATGCGGCGACGCGACGACCACGGGAACCGTCTGGTGGGCCGGCAGCCGGCAATCCAGCGCCTCGTGGTCGGGCAGGACCGGAAGAAAATCCATTCCTTGGTCATAGCGGGTGGAACGGGGCACGTCACCTTTCGCGCTCTTGCCAATCCGTTTCCCGCGATGTAGACGACCGCTCTTCCGCGCTACCGGATGATTTCGACCCCGGCAGCAGCAGGTGATGGGCGCGTAGCTCAGCGGTAGAGCACTGTCTTGACATGGCAGTGGCCACAGGTTCGATCCCTGTCGCGCCCACCATCGCCCCTTCATTCCGGCAGCCCTTGATTGGAAGTCCCGACCGGGGCACCAGTATGGGCATGGCTGGAGTTCCGATGACCGATTTCTACTCGCTCTATTCCCATGAGTTCGTGCGCGTGGCGTGCTGCGTGCCGCGCACCCGCGTGGCCGATGCCGCCTACAATCTCGCCGAGACCCTGAAGCTCGCCGCGCAGGGCGACAAGGCGCGCGCCGCCGTCATGGTCTTCCCCGAACTCGGCCTGTCCTCCTATGCCATCGAGGACCTGCTGCTGCAGGACGCGCTCCTGGACGAGGTCGAGCGCTCGATCGCCAGGGTGGTCGAGGCCTCGCGCAAGCTCTTCCCTGTGCTGATCGTCGGCGCGCCGCTCCGGGTCTCGGGCCGCCTCTACAACACTGCCGTCGTCGTTCATCGCGGCAAGGTGCTGGGCGTGGTGCCGAAGACCTACCTGCCGAACTATCGCGAGTTCTACGAGAAGCGCCATTTCATCTCCGGCGCCAACGTAATCACCCGTGAAGTCGAGCTGCTGGGCGAGACCGTGCCGTTCGGCACCGATCTCCTCTTCAAGGCGGCCGGCATCGATCTCACCTTCCATGTCGAGATCTGCGAGGACGTCTGGGTGGCGATCCCGCCGTCCAGCCACGCCGCGCTCGCGGGCGCCGAGCTGCTGGTGAACCTGTCGGCCAGCAATATCACCATCGGCAAGGCGGAGGCGCGGCGGCTGCTGTGCGGCAGCCAGTCTATGCGCGCGGTTGCGGCCTACGCCTATTCGGCGTCGGGCCCGGGCGAATCGACGACCGATCTCGCCTGGGACGGGCATGCCGCGATCTACGAGATCGGTGACCAGCTCGTCGAGTCCGCGCGCTTCGAGAAAGACTCGACGATGATCCAGGCCGACGTCGACCTCGGTCGCATCCGGCAGGAGCGCCTGCGCTACAACGGCTTCGCCGATTGCGCGCTGCAGGAGAAGGAGCGGGTCGAGCGCTTCCGCACGCTTTCCTTTGCGTTCGATCCGCCCAAGGAGAGCGTGGCGCTGGATCGCGCCATCGAGCGCTTCCCATACGTGCCGTCCGATCCGGCCAAGCTGCGCGACAATTGCTACGAAGCCTACAACATCCAGGTCCAGGGACTGGCGCAGCGCTTGCAGTCGAGCCGCACCGAGAATGCCGTCATCGGCGTGTCGGGCGGCCTCGATTCGACCCATGCGCTGATCGTCATCTGCCGGGCGATGGATCGCCTCGGCCTCAGCCGCAAGAACGTCTTCGCCTACACGATGCCGGGCTTCGGCACGTCGGACAAAACCCACACCAATGCCTGGCGGCTGATGAAGGCGCTGGGCGTCACGGCGGCGGAGATCGACATCAAGCCGGCGGCGACGCAGATGCTGGCCGATATCGGCCATCCGTTCGGCCGCGGCGAGAAGGTCTACGATATCACTTTCGAGAACGTGCAGGCGGGCCTGCGCACCGACTATCTGTTCCGCCTGGCCAACCAGCAGCGCGGCATGGTGGTCGGCACCGGTGACCTCTCCGAACTCGGCCTCGGCTGGTGCACCTACGGCGTGGGCGATCACATGTCCCACTACAATCCCAACGGCTCGGTCTCCAAGACGCTGATCCAGCACCTGATCCGCTTCGTCGCCGCGTCGGGCGACGTCAGCGCCGAGACGGCCGAGATCCTGCACGACATCCTCAATACCGAGATCTCGCCCGAGCTCATTCCGGCCGGCGAGAAGGGCGTGGTGCAGGCGACCGAGAGTTTCGTCGGTCCCTATGCGCTGCAGGACTTCAACCTGTTCTACCTGACGCGGCTGGGCTACCGCCCGTCGAAGATCGCCTTCATGGCGTGGAACGCCTGGCACGACATCGGCAAGGGCGCGTGGCCCGCCAACATGGAAGAGGACACGCGGCGCGCCTATACGCTGGAGGAAATCCGCAAGTGGCTGGCGCTGTTCCTGCGGCGCTTCTTCACCAACCAGTTCAAGCGCTCGGCGTTGCCCAACGGGCCGAAGATTTCGTCCGGCGGTTCCTTGTCGCCACGCGGCGACTGGCGTGCGCCGTCCGACGGCAGCCCCGACATCTGGCTCGAGGAGATGAAGGCCATCCCCGAGACGAAGGCGAAGACCAGGAAGAAGTAGCCGGCTTCGCCGTCGCCGTCGTTTGCCTGTTCGGGCCAAAATGCTACCAAGGCCCGAAGGTGCAGCGTAGGGAGGATTCGATGCCGCTCGAGATCAAGAAGACAGTCCAGCAGATGGTCGACGAGGCCAACAGCCAGATCGAGACGTTGTCGCTCGCCGAAGCGATGAAGATCCACGGCCAGCCCGGCGTCACTTTCATCGACATCCGCGATATCCGCGAACTGTGGCGCGACGGCACGATCCCCGGCGCGATCAACGTGACGCGCGGCATGCTGGAGATGTGGATCGATCCCAAGAGCCCCTACGCCAAGGACTACTTCCAGACCGGCAACAAGTTCGTGTTCTTCTGCGCCGGCGCCTGGCGCTCGGCGCTGTCGACCAGGACCGCCCAGGACATGGGCCTGACCCCGGTGGCGCATTTCGAAGGTGGATTCGGCGCCTGGAAGAAGGCCGGCGGTCCCGTCGAGACGGTCGAGCCCAAGAAGTAAGTCGCGGCCGATGAGCCCCGACCAGCCTGTCGTTCCGCAGCCGGTCATCGACGACATTCCCGATTTCACGTCGATCCCGGCCCTGGTTGCGCGGCATGCGCGCAGCCATCCGGACAAGCCGGCGGTGAAATGCGACGGCGTGGTGCGGAACTGGGCCGAATTCGACAGGCGCATCAACCGGATCGCCCGTCGGTTGTCGGAGATGGGGCTGGGGCGGGGCGACAAGATCGCCATCCTTGCCGCCAATTCGATCGAATATCTCGAGACCTTCATGGGCGGCCTGCGCGCCGGCGTCTGCGTCGTGCCGTTGTCGACCATGGCGGCGGCGGACGCGCTCGAAAAGATGCTCGATGATTGCGACGCCAAGGTCCTGTTCCTGTCGGACCAGTACCGTGCGTTGGTCGAGCCCTACGAGGCGCGGCTGGGCAAGCTCGTCGAGGGCGGCCGCATCGCCTACGACTTCGTGCGGCCGGGTTGGCAGGATTTCGAGGCGTGGCTGGCGCCGGCGAGCGATGCGCCCTTTGCCACGACGATCGAGCCGCTCGACGATTTCAACATCATCTACAGTTCCGGCACGACCGGTCTGCCCAAGGGCATCCTCCACTCGCACGCCCTGCGCAGCCAGCTTCCCATCCGGTTCCCGGCGTTCGACTACGGCCCCGACACGATCTCGCTGGTGTCGACGCCGCTCTATTCCAACACCACGCTGGTCGCGCTGCTGGCGACAGTCGGTGTCGGGGGCACGTCGATCCTGATGCGCAAGTCCGACGTCGTGAAGTTCCTGGAACTGGCCCAGGCCGAGCGCGTCACTCACGCGATGCTGGTGCCGGTGCAATACCAGCGCATCCTGGCGCATCCCGATTTCGACAGATACGACCTCGGCGCCTTCAAGACCAAGCTGTCGACCAGCGCACCGCTCCGGGCACAGGTGAAGGAAGACTGCGTCAAGCGTTGGCCCGGCCGCCTGATCGAGATCTACGGCCTGACCGAGGGCGGCGGAAGTTGCATGCTCGAAGCCAACCTGCATCCCGGCAAGCTTCATACGGTCGGCACGCCGGGTTTCGGCGTCGAGCTCCGGATCCTGGACGAGCAGGGCAAGGAACTGCCGCAAGGCGAGGTCGGTGAGATTGCCGGCCGCGCCGAGATGATGATGAAGGGCTACTACAAGCAGGACGACAAGACGCGCGAACTGTTCTGGTACGACGAGAAGGGCCGCCTGTTCTTCAAGTCCGGCGACATGGGCAGGATCGACGAGGACGGCTTCCTGATCCTGCTCGATCGCAAGAAGGACATGATCATCTCCGGCGGCTTCAACGTCTATGCCGCCGACATCGAGGTCCTGCTGCTGAAGCATCCCGACGTGATCGATGCCGCGGTGATCGGCGTGCCGAGCGACCAGTGGGGCGAATCGCCGATGGCGCTGTGCGTGCGCCGCGACGGCGCTGCCCTGGGCGAAGAGGCGTTGCGCGAATGGGCGAACGGCCAGCTCAGCAAGACGCAGCGGCTCGTCGCCGTCGAATTCCGTGACTCGCTTCCGCGCAGCACCATCGGCAAGATCATGAAGCGCGAACTCCGGGCTCCCTACTGGGAAGGCCGGACGGCCAAGATTTGAGGATTACCATGACCGGACCAATGCTGCGTTCCGCCCATCTTTTCACGCTGACCCTGCAGGTCGATCCGAACTTCACCGACGTGGGCGAGACGCCCTATGGCCGCCGCCGCATCGCGACGGTCACCGGCGGCACGTTCGAGGGCGAGGAACTGCGCGGCACCGTCCTGCCGGCACCGGCCGGCGACTGGCTGCTGCAGCGACGCGACGGCATCCTGATGCTCGACGTGCGCCTCACGCTGAAGACCGACGACGGCCATCTCGTCTACATGAGCTATCGCGGCATGCGGCACGGCCCGGCCTGGGTGCTCGAGCAGCTCAACAAGGGCGAGAAGGTCGATCCCAGCCAGTATTACTTCCGCGCCACGCCGTACTTCGAGACCGCATCGGAGAAGTACCGCTTCCTCAATCGCATCGTCTGCGTCTCGACCGGCCGCCGCGACCCCACCGGGCCGGTCTACGAGGTCTTCCAGATCCTCTGATGGTCGATCTCTCGACGCTCGCCTTGTTCGGCGTCGCGGCGCTGGCGCTCACCCTGACGCCGGGCCCCGACATGCTGCTGATCGCCTCGCGCAGTGCGAGCCAGGGGAGGGCGGCCGGCTTTGCGACCCTGGCCGGCATCCAGGTCGGCACCTACTGCCACGCGCTGGCGGCGGCATTCGGCCTGTCGCAGCTCTTCCTGATCGTGCCCGTCGCCTACGACGTCGTGCGCTATGCCGGTGCGGCCTATCTTCTCTATCTCGCCTGGAAGACGGTGCGCTCCGGCGCGGTGACGGCTGCACCCGAGGCCGGCGCGACCCGTCACGCCATCGGCACCATGTTCCGACAGGGGCTGCTGACCAATATCCTGAACCCGAAGATGGCCCTGTTCGTGCTGGCGCTCTTCCCGCAGTTCGTCCAGCCGGAAGCGGGCTCGGTCGCGCTGCAGATCATGGTGCTGGCGACAGTGCTCAACGCAATTGGCCTGGTGGTGAACGGCGCCGTCATCCTGGGCGCCAGCCGCCTCGGCCGCGTCTTCGCGAGCCGGGGCCGCTTCCGCCGCCTGCCGCAATACTTCCTCGGCGCCGTCTTCGCCGGCCTGGCGACGAGACTGGCGTTCGACTCGAGGCGCTGACGATCAACGGGGCGCGTAACTGCCTCGACCTGCTTCGCCCTATCCTTTGGGTGCCGCGATCCTCTCCAGCACCGGCAGGATGTACTCGCGGAACTTGGCCGGGTTCTCGCTCATCGGGAAATGGCCCAGCTCCTTCATGACCCGCACATGGGCACCGGGGATCTGCGCCGCCGTCCGCAGCGTGTCCTCGGCGGTGCAGGAGAAGTCGTACTCGCCGGTCAGCAGGTAGAGCGGGCAGACGCCGGTATCGATCGACTTCACCTTCTCGCGCAGGTCGCCGTCGACGCGATAGAAATAGAGATCGCCTTTGAAGATGCCGGGGCCGCCCTGCATGTACATCCACAGCGTCTCGTGGCGGCTGACCGGCGGGCTCTGCGGTGCGATCAGGCCGGAGATCAGCGCCGCGCACACCTCGCCGCCATGGACGTCCGGACGATGCAGCCACGACGTGTCGTACCAGGGCTGCTGGAAGTCGGCGGCCTCCAGGGCCACCAGCGCACGGAATTCGGCGGCATGGGCGATCGCGAGATTGAGCACGATGCGGCCACCGATCGAGCAGCCCATCACCACCGGCTTGTCGAGTTCCATGGCCTGGCAGAAGGCCCGGATGGCGGCGGTGTAGGAGGCTGTCGTCAGCCGGTATTCGGTCGTCTCCCAACCGGTGGGCGGTGTCGACTTGCCGTGCCAGGGCATGTCGAAGGCCAGCACGCGGTAGCGACGGGTGATTTCCGGGTCGGCCAGCAGGTGACGGAACTGGCGGTTGTCGGCGCCGGCCGTGTGCAGGCAGACGAGGGGAATGCCTTGTCCCGCTTCTTCGAAATAGATGCGATGCGGCGTACCGTCGATATCCAGCCGCACGTAGCGGCCGACCATGGGATCGAGAACGGGCGCCATGTCAGTTGGCCTCCGGCAGCCGGCGAGGCAGCGCCAGCAGGTCCTTGAAATATTGCAGGTTCTGCAGAAGGGGACGCAGGTCGCCTTCCATTGAAGCGGCGCCCCGCTTGGTGAGCGCGAACAGGTCGTGCCAGCCCGGCTCGGGCATGCGGCGCCAGTGATGCCGCCAGGCCTCGTCGCTGCCACGTATCGTGAAGACCGTCGACCTCATCAGCCGCGGTCCGCGGTCGAGGGTGGCGAGAGAGCCATCCTTCAGCGTGAGGTGGAAGGGCTCGCTGCCGATGTCGACCCGGCACTCGACGCTCAGCCAGCGGCCACGTCTCAAAAGATCGGTATCGTCGGCGAGGAGTTTGGGCAGTTTCGCGAAGCAATCCGCAGGTGTCATTCCTGCAGTATGTACTCGATCGTCGATCCGTCGGAAGCCTTGAAAGCGGACTTCACCCAGCGGCCGCGGTCGTCGAACCACTGATCCATCTGGACGTCGCCGGTATAGGTGTAGCGGGTCGCCTCCAGGGTGCCGTTCGCGGTCTTGATCGTCTCGCGGCCCCGAGGCGTGATCTGGACCTTGGCCAGGGCGCCGTTCTGGGAGTTGAGCATCGCCGACTGCTTGACCTGATTCAGGTTCCAGTGGGTCGAGGGAAGGGTGCTCGACGGCAGCGTGGCCTGGTTCGGGGTTCCCTGCTGGAAGCCGACGTCGCTCGCCGTCATCTTGGGCGCGCCGCTGCCTTCGCGCACCACCGCCAGACCAGCGGCGTCATTCCGGGCTTTGATCCCGAACTTGGTGCCGTTGTCGTCGGTCTGGGTCGCGATGGATTCGAACGTGTTGCCGTTCCAGACTTCCTGACCGCGATGCATGTAGCGGTACATCGTGAGGCCGAGCGCCTTGACCGCGAAGTCGATCGAGGTCGTCACGGTGCGCTTGTCACCGTTCTGCTGGAAGGTGAGCGTGTGCGTGCCGATGCGCTCGCCGTTGCGGAATGCGGCGAAAACATGGCTAGGGCCGTAGGGAAAGTCGGCGGTGGCCTGGGCGGCGGCCGAGCCGCAGCCCATGAGCATCAGTGCAAGGATCAGTCGGCGTTTCATCGGTGGCTCCTGGTCCTTATACGCACCGGGCGGCCGCCGGATCCCTCTCAAACGACCCGATCGGCCTTGAGCTTGGCGATAACGGCCTCATCATACCCCAGTTCCTGCAAAATTTGTTCCGTGTGCTCGCCGAGTTGGGGGGCCCGGCGGCGGATGGTGAGGGGCGTGCGGGAGAGCTTCACGGGTTCCTGCAGCACCGGCACCGGCATCTTGGCCCCGGGATACTCCATCGAGTGGAAGAACTTCGCTTCCTGGACGTGCTTGTCGTCCAGGGCCTGCTGAGGCGTATAGACCGGGCCGGCAGGAATGCGGTTGGCCTCCAGCGCGGCCAGCGCCTCGGCGACGGTTCGGGTGTCGCACCACTTCTGCATGATGGCCGAGAGGGTCTCGCCATTGTCGCCGCGGGCAAGGTCGTCCTTGAAGCGCGGATCGGCCGCCAGGGTGTCGTCGCCCATCAGCTTGCACCAGCGCACGAACAGCGGCTGGCCGATGGTCATGGCGTAGATCCAGCCGTCCTCGCACTTGAAGGTGTCGGACGGGCCGGCGGTGAAGCCGCGGTTGAGCGTGGCCACGCGGTTGAGATTGAGCATCGCCTGCTCGATCAGGTGGCTGTTGGTGATGTTGATGGCCGTGCGGAGCAGCGCGGTCTCGACTTTCTGCCCCTTGCCGCTCTTGGCGCGGTCCATGAGGGCGGCCAGCACGCCTACCGTGTTGAGCAGGGCGGTGCCGAAATCGACGACGGGTGCGTTGATGCGGGTCGGCGTCTCGCCGTCGCCGGAGAGGTGCATGGCGCCGGACATCGCCTGGCCAATCGTGTCGAAGCCGACGCGGGTCTTGTAGGGGCCCTCCGAGCCGAAGGTCGAGGTGGTGGCGAGGATGATGCGCGGATTGATGGCCGAGATGGTCTCGTAGTCGATGCCCATCTTCTGCAGGTCTTCGTAGGGCAGGTTGGCGATGACGATGTCGGACGTCGCGACCAGCTTCTTCACGATCTCCCGGCCCTCGGGCTTCATCGGATTGAGGGTGAGGCCAAGCTTGTTCCGTCCCATCTGCAGGAACATGGCGCCATCGCCGCCCTCGACGACCGGGGTCACCCAGCGGTCCTCGCTGCCCTCGAGCTTCTCGATCCGGATCACCTCGGCGCCCAGGTCGGCCAGCATGGTGCCGCAGAACGGACCGGCGATGTAGCGGCCGAAATCGAGTACGCGGATTCCTTCGAGAACGCCTGACATGTGACCTTGTCCTCCCTCGCGCCGGGCACGGATGGGCCGGCTGCAGCGGAGCATTAGCAGAGGTCGCCCGGCCGTTCTATTCGCCTCGGCCGCCTGGGTCCAGGCCGCGGGCGCTCAGTCGAAGAAGGTGTTGGGCTTCAGGAAGACCGCGAGCATCAGGCAGCCCTCGTCGGTCCAGGCGTCGTGGCGGCTTCCCGCCCGCCGCCAGACATAGTTGCCGGCCCGGCAGACGCCGGCGTGATCGGCGAACGATCCTTCGAGCACATAGGTCTGTTCGATCGCGACATGCTCGTGCGCCGGGAGGCGGGCGCCCGGCGCCCAGCGCATCAGCACCGTCGAGAGGCCGCTTTCCTTCTGCTCCATCAGGATCTTCCAATCGACCCCGGGAAATCGCGTCGGCTGCCACGGCATGTCCCCGACGTCGACATAGGTCGAGTCAGGGACCACGCCCGCCAGTGTCTCGGCGTTCATGCGGCCACCTTGCGGCGCGCAGCCTTCAGCGTGCCGCCGCGCATGAGGTGGCCGGGCAGGGGACGGCCGACGATCTCCTCGGCAAGCTTCGCCACGTCGATCAGGCGCTCGATGTCGAGGCCGGTCTCGACACCCATCTCCTCGCACATAAAGGCGAAGTCCTCGGTGCAGATGTTGCCGGCCGCGCCGTCGGTCGCGGCGAAGGGACAGCCGCCGAGCCCGGCGACCGACGCATCGAACTTCGTGACGCCCATGCGCAGCCCGGCATAGGCCGCCGCCGCGCCGGTGCCGCGCGTGTCGTGGAGGTGGAGCGAGATCTCGAGATCGGGCCACTTCGAGCGCACCGCGCCGACCAGCCGTTCGACGGAGGCCGGGGTCGCCCAGCCCATCGCGTCGGTGAGCTTGATGCCCTTCAGCTTGAAACCCGCCAGCTCGGCCTCGTCGAGCGCCAGCTGGACGCGCTGCAGGATGAGGTCGGTCGAGAGTTCGCCTTCGTAGTTGCAGCCGAATGCGCCGAGGATGGTGCCCCATTCGACCGGCATGCCGCGGTCCTTGAAGGTCTTGAGCGACATGCGCTGCTCGACCATGGCGTCCGGGACCGACTTGCCGATGTTCTTGCGCGAGAAGGTGTCGGAGGCGGTGACGCGGACGCCGCCATCGACATGCAGAGGGCCCCGAAGCGCGCGCTCGAGGCCCTGCTGGTTCAGCCACAGCGCGCTGTACTGCACGCCGGGCTTGAGATCGATCCTGGCCGCGACTTCCTCGGCATCGGCCATCGTCGGCACGCGCTTCGGATTGACGTAGGAGACGCAGGCGATGTGCTTCAGCCCGGTGTCCGCCAGTGCCTCGATGAGGCGGACCTTGTCGGCCACCGGGATCATCTTCTTCTCGGACTGGAAGCCCTCGCGAGGACCCTCCTCGTTGATCGTCACGCGCTTGGGCAGGTCCGACATCTTTTCCTCCTGGTGTCAGGAGGAGGGCATCAGCCCTCCTCTTCGACGAATGCTTCTTTTCTCGCCTTCTTGAAGCTCGGTATGGCCATCAGGAGCAGCAGCAGCGCCGTCGTGATGAGCAGACCGAGGCTGATCGGGCGCTCCAGGAAAACCATGGCGTTGCCACGCGAGAGCAGCATGGCGCGCCGGAAGTATTCCTCCATCTGCGGACCCAGAACGAGGCCAAGCAGGAACGGAGCACCTTCGCAGCCCAGGCGGACGAAGATGTAGCCCAGAACGCCGAAGACGGCGACCTGCATGACATGGAACGTACTGTTTTGCAGACTGTACGCACCGATGCAGCAGAAGAGCAGGATGGCCGGTGCCAGGAAGCGGTAAGGCACCGTCAGCAGTTTCACCCAGATGCCGATCATCGGCAGGTTGATGATCACCAGCATGGCGTTGCCGATCCACATCGAGGCGATCATGCCCCAGAACAGGTCGGGCTTCTTGGTCATGACCTCCGGCCCCGGCTGGATGCCCTGGATGATCATGGCGCCGACCATCAGCGCCATGACGGCGTTGGACGGGATGCCGAGCGTGAGCATCGGGATGAACGAAGTCTGGGCGGCGGCGTTGTTGGCCGCCTCGGGCGCCGCGACGCCCTCGACCGCGCCCTTGCCGAACTGGCCCGGATTCTTCGAGATCTTCTTCTCGAGCGTATAGGCCGAGAAGGCGCCCAGCGTCGGGCCACCGCCCGGAAGCACGCCGAGGGCTGCACCGAGGAACGTGCCGCGCAGCGCGGCGGGAATCGCCCGCCGTACTTCGTCCGCGGTGGGCCAGAGCGAGGTGACCTTGATGGTTCCCCCGCTTCGGGTCAGGTGTCTCTCAAGATTGACCACGATCTCGGCGATGCCGAACAGGCCCATGGCGATCGGCGCGAAGTCGATGCCGTCGCTCAGCTCCGGGATATCGAAGGTGAAGCGCTGGGCGCCGGTGTTCACGTCGGTGCCGACCAGGCCGAACAGCAGGCCGAGGAACACCATCGCGATCGCCTTGGTGACCGAACCGCTGGCCAGGATGACCGCGGCGACGAGGCCGAGGGCCATCAGCGAGCAGTAGTCGGCCGGGCCGAACTTCTGCGCCATGCGCGTCAGCGGCTCGGCGAACATCACGATGATGATCGTGCCGACGGTACCCGCGAAGAACGAGCCGACCGCCGAGATCGAGAGCGCGGCACCGGCGCGGCCATTGCGGGCCATCTGGTAGCCGTCGAGACAGGTCACGACGGAAGAGGACTCACCTGGCAGGTTGACCAGGATCGACGTCGTCGAACCGCCGTAAGCTGCGCCGTAGTAGATGCCGGCCAGCATGATGAGCGAGGCAGTCGGCGGCAGGTGGAAGGTGATGGGCAGCAGCATGGCGATGGTCGCCACCGGCCCGATGCCCGGAAGAACGCCGATCAACGTGCCGAGCACACAGCCCAGCAGGGCGTAGGTCAGGTTCTGGAACGTGAAGGCGACGCTGAAGCCTAGCGATAGGTTGTCGAGAAGCTCCATCTCACCACACTCCGCGCACGATGTAGATATTCATGCCCAGCCCGACCTTGAACACGAGCGTGCAGAGGACGGCGAGCGCCACGATGAGGCCTATCACTTCCGTGATCTTGAACTCCTCGCCGGCCAGAGACGCAATCGTGACCAGCACGATCAGGGCAGGGATCAGGCCCGCCCGCTCGAAGAGGAGCGCGAAGCACACGATGCCCAGCGTCACCAGCGTGATCGGCTTCCATTTCGGCGCTTCGACCGGATCGCTGCCACTCACGACAGCGATGATGCACACCAGAGCTCCCAGCCCGATCAGTATGAGAGAAAGCATGCGCGGCACGTAGCCCGGCCCCATGCGAACCGGTGTACCCAGTGCCAGTTTCTGCCCGACATAAAGGGCAATCAGTCCAAAGCCGATGAACATCAGCCCGGACAAGAAGTCCTTGCTTAGGAATCGATTCAACGATGCCTCCCCAGAAACGCGTCGTCTTCAGTGTGCTATTGGGTCCGAACCCCCGGACCGCCAACAGCTAAACACAATTCGGCCGCTTTGCCCAAGTGCCAAGTGCATTACAAGTGATAACTGCATCATCTCAGAAGCAGACGGACTGCGATTACGGCGAGGCAAAAGGCAAACAAGCGCCGAAGCAAAGCGACGGGCGCTCTTGCCGACCATCGGGCCGCCATTGGCGCGACAAAGAGCGCGGGCAGCGACAGCGTCGCAACGCAAAACAAGGCGACATCGCCCAGCGCATCGAACGGCCGGCCGGGCGTAGTCCGGTCCATCAGCAGGAACACGACAGTCGCCGGAATTGCGATGACCAGGTTGAAAAGCGCACCCGCGCCGATCGCCCGTTTGATGGAAAATGAGAACAGCGTCAGGGTGGGCGTGCTCAAGGTACCACCGCCCACACCGACGGCCGCCGCCAGGCCGCCCGCGATGGCCGGGGAGATGTAGGAAAACGGCCACTCGGGCTGACTCTGCCCAATAATGAGGCGATCTCCCGCCATCATCTTGAGGGCAAGACCGGCTGCAATGACGGCAAAGTGGGTGGTCAGGACCCATGTGGGCGCCAGGGGGCCAGGTGTCAGGCCGATCACGGCGCCTACCATCAGCCCCGGCAGCCAGGATTGAACGAGATCGGAGTCGATCGTGCCGGCTCGCCAGTGAGCTCCGGCGGCGGTGACCGAAGCGACCATGATGCTTGCCTGAGCGGTGCCGACGGCCAGAGGCACGCCCAGCGGCTCGCCGATCCCGATGAACTCGAAGATCTCCAGGAGGACCGGCACGGCGACGATGCCGCCGCCAACCCCCAGCAAGCCGGCGAGCAGTCCGATCAGGACGCCGGTCGCCAGCAATGCCGCCCAGGTACCCGGAGGGTAGGTCGAGAGCAGCGTTTCCACAGAGCCGTATTCCCCCCTTGGTCGATGTTGCGTGTGCCCCATCGTACGAGCAAACTCCCGGCCAATGTAAACGCTCGTTCAGGAGGTTTCTCGGGTGGCACGGCGCGGAGAAGACTTCATCGGCACGATGGCGGTGCAGGAAAAGCATCGGTTCGACGAGCAGGCGCTCGCCCGGTTCATGGCCGCCAACGTCGAGGGGTTCACTCCGCCGCTGACGGTCGAGCAGTTCCGGGGCGGGCAATCCAATCCGACCTATCGGCTGACCGACGGTGCGGGGCGCCGCTACGTGCTGCGCCGCAAGCCGCCGGGCAAACTGCTGCCCTCGGCCCATGCGGTCGATCGCGAGTTCCGCGTGATCGCGGCCCTCAATCGCACCGACGTACCCACGCCCCGCGCCTACGCCCTGAGCGAGGACGAGAGCGTTGTGGGCACGCCTTTCTATATAATGGAATACTGCGACGGGCGGGTGCTGTGGGACCCGACCCTGCCGGACGTACCCAGGGAGGGGCGCCTCGCCATCTATCGCGCCAAGTTCGAGTCGCTCGCCCGGCTTCATCTCGTCGACTACGCCGCGCTCGGCCTGGCCGATTTCGGCCGTCCCGGCAGTTACGTCGCCCGGCAGATCTCGCGTTGGGGAAAGCAGTACAAGGCGTCGGAAACCGAGAAGATCGAGTCGATGGACCGGCTGTTCGAATGGTTGCCGGCGAACCTGCCGGTGAACGACGAGACCGTCCTGGTCCATGGCGACTTCCGTCTCGACAACATGATCTTCCACCCGAGCGAGCCCCGGGTGCTGGGCATCATCGACTGGGAGATTTCGACCCTCGGCGACCCGCTGGCCGAACTCGCCTACCTCTGCATGCTCTGGCGCACGCCCAAGGACTGGAACGGCCTGCTGGGCCACGACCTCGATGAGCTCGGTCTGCCGACCGAGGCGGAGATGGTGAGCTACTACAGCAAGCTCGCCGGCCGCGCCGCTCCCGAGCCCGCCCTATGGGAATTCTACATGGCCTATAATCTGTTCCGCGTGTCGTGCATCCGCCAGGGCGTCTATGCGCGGTCGCTCGACGGCACCGCTTCGAACGTGCGGGCCGCGGAGTCCGGCAAGCTGGTGAAGCCGGCGGCCGATCTCGCCTGGTCGATCGTCGCCAACATGGCCGGAGCATCGCGATGAGCAAGCGCAAGACCGTCAGCCCCGGCGACGGCCCGCCGGAGGCCGTGGAACGCGACGCGCGGCCGCCGGTCGAGGCCATCCGCGCCGCGGCCTTCGCGCAGTTCGCAGAGCGTGGTTATCCGGTCGTCACGGTGCGCGACATCATGAAGGCCTGCGGGCTGACGCAAGGCGCCCTCTACAATCACTTCAAGTCCAAGGACGAACTGCTGCACGACATCATCGCCTCCACCCAGAGCGAGCTGGAGCGGCTGTGCCAGCAGGCCGTGGCGGGGGCTGGCCCCGATGCGCGTGCGCAACTCGCGGCCTTCGTCCGCGTCTACGTCATGCGGCACTGCCGGCTGCGGATCGAGGCGCTGGTCGCCAACCGGGAGATCGGCTGGCTCGACACGGCGCGCGTCTCCGATATCCGCCGCAGCCGCCGTGCCATCCGCGACATCGTCGTGACCATCCTGGCGCACGGCGTGGAGAACGATGTTTTCGATCCACCGCGGGTCGAGGGAAAGCACGATCTCAAGGCGATCGCGATGGCGCTGCTCGATCAGTGTACCCATGTCTCCATGTGGTACGGTCCGGGCGGCGACCTTGCGGAGGAGCAGATGGCGAAGCTCTATACCGACATGGCGCTCCGGGTCGTCGGAGCCAAGCCGCAGGATTGACGGTCCGCCTGGCGGGAGCACGAAGGCATGATGGTTCGCATCGGCACCATGGTCGCTTTGTTGGTCTCGATCGTTGCCTGCATGCCGGGCACCGATGGCGCCCCTCCGGCCGGTCGCGCCACGACCCTCGCGGCGGCGCCCGGCGGCATCCCGGCGGCGCGCTGGCATGCCGTCCTGATCGCTGGCGACAACAACAGCCCGTCGTTCGACAACGGCATCGACGCCCTGCGCGACAAGCTGTCGGGACGAGGCGTGCGCGACATTCGTATCCTGACCTCCGATCCCGGGCGCAATCCGTCGGCCCAGGTCGCCAGCGCGGCGAACGTCTCGAACGCCCTGCGCAACGCGGGCGGCGCGGGTGCCTGCCTCGCCTTCATCACCAGCCATGGCCACGAAACCGGCGTCGTGTTGCGCCAGGCCAATGGCGTCATCCGGCCCGGCACCCTCGACAGTGCGCTGGATGCCGGCTGTGGCGGCCTGCCGACCGTCGTTATCGTCTCGGCCTGCTATAGCGGCGTCTTCCTGACGTCGGCCATGCGACAGCCCAACCGCGTGGTGCTGACGGCGGCGGCGGCCGATCGTGTGAGCTTCGGCTGCGGGGCGGGCGACCGGTTTACCTACTATGACCAGTGCCTGCTGCAGCAGTTCGACGGCGCCTCGACCTGGAGCCAGCTCGCGCAGTCCACTCGGGCCTGCGTTCAGAGCCTCGAGAAGAGCATGGGGGTCCGCACGCCGTCGCAGCCGCAGATCTTCGTCGGCTCTGCGGTCGGCGACCTCAGGATTCCCGGCCGTTAACCACCGATCACGGCGGTGAAGTCGCAGGTCACCTGGTGCGGGCTGTCGCCCGAAAGCTGAAGCGTGTGACGGGCCGGGCGTGAGGCCTCGTCGGGGAACATCTTCACCCATTCGTCGTTCAGCGCGGCGCGGCCGGTCGACGGTTGCTTCATCCAGAAATTGATCTTGATGATGTCATCGGGCGTGCCGCCGGCGGCTTCGACGCACAGCTTGATGTGCTGGAAGATGTTGGTGACCTGCGCGCCGAGGTCGGGCGGGACGTTGCGCGTGCCGGGCTCGGTGCCGTTCATGATGCTCGACATCACGATGTTGCCGATGCGGCTGGCATTGGGAATCGGGTTCTGGTGGCTGTAGCCCGGGTAGTTGACGCTCTTGCGCTTGGCCATCGTTTCTCTCCCTTGGAAGGCGGAAGCATTGCATTTCCGCTCGCCGGGGCAAATGCTCCCGTGAGGAGGAACGATGACCCAAAGCCAGACAGGTACGCTCGTCGACTACGAGCGGGACGGCGAGATCGTCACCCTGACGCTCAATCGCCCGGACAAGCTGAACGCCTTCAACGACGAACTGGTCGGCGCGCTCTCGGACGCGCTGCACCGGTTCGACATGGAGGACGAGGCGCAGATCGCGATCATCACGGGCCGCGGCCGCGCCTTCTCGAGCGGCGCCGACGTAAAGCAGCGTCAGTTGCGCAGCCGCGAGGAATTCCTGCGGCTGGGCGGGCCGCAGGGGCGCGGGACGCACTCTGCCGACCTGCTCACAAGGTCGGTGAACTGGAAGCCCGTCATCGCCGCGCCGCACGGCTACGTACTCGGCCTCTCGGTCGGCATCGTGCTCGAGTGCGACCTGATCGTCGCCGAGCAGGGCACGCGCTTCCAGATCACCGAGACGTCGCGCGGTCTCGGCGCGGGCCGCTACTGGGGCATCATGCAGTTCCGGGGCGGCGGCGCCTTCGCGATGGAGGCGGCCCTTGCCGGTCGCTACTTCACCGCCGAGGAGGCGCTTGCCGCGAACCTGATCAATCGTGTCGCGCCCAGGGGCAGGTATCTCGACATGGCGCGCGAGCTTGCGCGCGACGTCGTGAAGAACCCGCCGCTCAGCGTACGCTCCACGGTGCGGACGCGGCGCTGGTACATGGACCGCATGACGCGCGAGATCATGCACCAGACCGCACCCGAGCGGCTCTATCTCTCTGAAGACTTCCAGGAAGCGGCGCGGGCCTTCACCGAGAAGCGCAAGCCGGCGAAGTTCAAGGGGCGCTAGAGCCGTTCCAGCGCCATGTCGCGCAGGCGGGCGCGCTGGATCTTGAAGCCGTTGGGCGAGGGCGTCTTCGGGAAGTCATCGACCGCGAAGACGCGCATCGGCACCTTGTAGTTGGCGAGGCCGTGCCTGCAGTGCGCGATGGCGGTGGCCTCGTCGAGCGTCGCACCCGGGCTGAGGATCACGAACGCGACCGCTCGGACGCCCTCGGGGTGCGGGACGGCGATGGCCTGACAGCCGGCGATGCCCGGCAGCTTCTGCAGGTGGGTCTCGATCTCGAGCGGATTCACCAGGAAGCCCGACAGCCGCAGCACGTCGCCCATGCGGCTGAGGAACGTGAAGCCACCCCGACCGTCGAGTTCCGCGAGGTCGCCGGTTCGCACGTAACCGTCGGCGGTCACGGTCTCGGCCGTCGCCGTGTCGTTTCCGTAATAGCCGACCATCAGGGAAGGGCCGGCGCATTCGAGCATGCCCGGCTGGCCGATTCCCAGCAGTTCGCCCGTCTCCGGATCGCGCACGCGGACATGACCGAGCGGCGAGGTCGGCACGCCGCCGCCCTTTTTGCGAAGCGCGACTTCGGAGTCGATCGGCTGCAGCGAGTAGAGGGCCTGGACCTCGCTCATCCCATAGAGACCGCAGAGACGCAGGCCGCGTTTCTCGGCCGTCTCCGCGATGTCGTCGAGCGACGCATTGAATGCGGCATAGCCCGCCCACTTCACCGACGGGAAAGGATGGTCGCCGGGCACCGCGTCGAGCAGGCGGGCGTACATGTCGTCGCTGCCGAACAGGGTGGTCGGGCGGTGATGGGCGATCAGCCGTGCGATCTCGTCGATCTCGTAGGATTCGACCAGCACGCAGGGCTTGCCGGCAGCCAGCGTCGCCATCGTCTGGTCGAAGCCATAGACGCCGCACAAGGGCAGGATCGAGAGCGACAGCGTTTCGGGCGTGGTGAGGCCGAAGGCGCGAGCCACCTGCTGCGCGTGGCCGGCGATCGCCCCCTGGCGATGCAGCACGAACTTGGGCGCACTGGTCGTGCCCGAGGTCGTGAAGATGTTGCAGGGGGCACTGGCCCTGGCGTTGTTCAGGCCGAGACGCGGACGGGACAGCAGGCGTTCGAAGGGTACGCGCCGCAGCCGTTCGATGGCGGACGGCACCGAAGCAGGCTCGTCGCCGACGGTGACGATGGCCGCGAGCCTGTCGAGCGCATCCGGCTCGATGCCGGCAAGGATCGACAGGAAATCGATTCGCCGGAAGCCGGGGGCGCAGGCCAGCACCTTGGCGCCGGAGCGGCCCACGATGTCGGCGACCTCGACCGCGCGGTAGCGGGTGTTCACCGCCACGGCGATGGCGCCCAGTCGCACGCAGGCGAGATAGAGGATCGGATAGGCCGGCACGTTGGGCAGCCACAGGGCCACGCGATCGCCCGGGCCGATGCCGAGATCGGCAAGCCCCTGCGCCGCGCGGCGCGCGCTTTCGGTGAGTTCGAGGAAGGAGATCGTCCGGTCGCCATGAACGAGGGCCGGCGCATTGGGCGTCTGCTCGGCGATGTCGGCGACCATGGTCCAGACGTCGGCGGCGGGTTGGGTGAGAGGCATGCGGGCGGAGACTACCCGAAGACCGTTTCATCTCAAGCGCGATGCCTTGACCCGGCACGGCCCTTGCCTGACGCTCGGCACCGGGTTTGGGATTGGGGGTCGTCATGCTGCGTCGAAGCCTGTTTGCTGCTCCGCTCGTTCTTGCCGCTGCGTCGGCGCGTGCCCAGCAATGGGTGCCGAAGCAACCGATCAAGATCCTCGTGGGATATGCGCCGGGCGGAACGGCGGACATGGCCGCCCGGATCGCTGCGGAAACGATCCAGCGCCAGCATAGCTACACCGTTGTCGTCGAAAACAAGACCGGCGCCGGCGGCTTCATCGCGCTGAAGGCGGTCGCCCAGGCGCCGGCCGACGGCTACACGGTGGGCATCGGCATCATGGGCCAGCTCGCGGTCGGCCCGGTGGTGCCGGGCTCGCAGATCCCGCTCGACCTCGACAAGGAACTGACGCCGATCTGCAATCTGGTCGGCGTGCCGATGGCGCTGATCGTGCGGATGGACGCGCCGTTCAAGACCATTCCTGAATTCGTCGCCTATGCGAAGGCCAATCCGGGCAAGGTGAGCTACGCTTCGACCGGTCTTGGCTCGACCAACCAGCTGGGCGCGGAGTTCCTGGCGGCCGAAGCGGGCGGGCTGAAGCTGATCCACGTTCCCTATCGCGGCGGCGCACCGGCGATCGCCGACGTGGCGGCCGGCAATGTCGACATGTTCTTCGGCAACGTCTCGGAACTGATCGGCCAGGCCCGTGGCGGGAAGGTCCGCGTGCTGGCGCTCGCCTCGGCCAAGCCGACCGCGCTTGCACCGGAACTGCCGCTGCTCACCAAAGACATCCCGGCGCTCGACATCAACAACTGGTTCGGTCTCATGGGCCCGGCCGGTTTGCCCGCCGACATCAAGGGCGCGCTCGCCAAGCTGTTTCTCGATGCGATGGCTGATCCGAGGAATGCCGAAACGCTGGCCAAGCAAGGCCTTGAGCCGATCGGGCAGGGCCCCGATGCTTTCGCCGCCTACATCGTCAAGGACCGAGAGCGCTGGGCGAAGGTCGCCAGGCAGGGCAATGTGAAGGCCGAATAGCAAAGGACGTGTAATGAGTGCGCCGCTTTCCCTCGGCATCGACATCGGGGGAACCTTCACCGACCTCGTCATCCACGATCCGCGTACAGGCCGCGCCGTCATCTGGAAGGAAAGCACGACACCCGACGATCCGGCGCGCGGGGCGCTGGAGGGCACGCGGCGGGTGCTGGAGAAGGCGGGCGCGAAACCGCAGGACATCGGGCGCGTCGTGCATGCCACGACGCTGTTCACCAATGCGCTGATCGAACGAAAGGGCGCGAAGACCGGCCTGCTCACCACCGCAGGCTTCGGCGACGTGCTGGAGATCGCTCGCGAGCGCAAGTACGAGCTCTACGATCTGTTCATCGAGATGCCGAAGCCGCTGGTGCCGCGGCCGTGGCGCCGGGAGGCGAAGGAACGGCTGGCACCGGACGGCACGGTCGAGATTGCGCTCGACGTGGGCGCGGCGCTCGCGGAAGTGACCGAGCTGGTGGAGCAGGGTGTCGAGAGCCTCGCCATCTGCTTCCTGCATTCTTATGCAAACGCCGCACACGAGCGCGCGATCGGTGCGGCCGTCGCGGAGCGCTTCCAGAACCTGTCGATCTCGCTGTCGTCCGACATCGCGCCGGAGATCCGCGAGTACCCGCGCGCCAGCACGACGGTGGCCAACGCCTATGTGCGGCCGCTGGCCGAGATCTATCTCGAGCGGCTGGAACAGGCGCTGCGGGCGGAGGGCATTCCGGGCGGGCTGTTCCTGATGCTCTCCAACGGCGGTCTCACCCATGTGAGCGAGGCCAAGCGCGCGCCGGTCCAATTGCTCGAAAGTGGGCCCGCGGCCGGCGCGCTGGCCGGCGCCTGGTTCGGGCGAAATGCCGGCCTGGAGCGCGTGCTGGCCTTCGACATGGGCGGCACCACGGCCAAGCTGGCGCTGGTCGACGATGGCGAGCCGCTGGTCGCCTGGGGCTTCGAGGCGGCGCGCGAGAAGCGCTTCCTGCGCGGCTCGGGATTGCCCATCCAGATCGCGACGGTCGAGCTGATCGAGATCGGCGCCGGCGGCGGCTCCATCGCCCATCGCAGCGACCTCGGCACCCTGAACGTTGGCCCGGAGAGCAGCGGCGCGCAGCCGGGACCGGCTTGTTACGGCCGTGGCGGCACCGAGGCCACGGTGACCGACGCCGACCTGACCCTGGGCTATCTCAACGCCGACTTCTTCCTGGGTGGCGCGATGAAGATCGACGCCGTGGCGACGAACGCCGCGTTCGGCAAGCTGGCGGGTGCGCTGGGCGTCGAGCCGGGCCGGGCGGCCTTCGGCGTACATGACGTGGTGAACGAGAACATGGCCGGCGCGGCGCGCGTGGCCATCGCCGAGCGCGGGCGCGTGCCGTCGGAATATGCGCTGCTGGCGACCGGCGGGGCGGGGCCCGTCCATGCCTGGCACGTCGCGCGCAAGCTCGGCGTCAGCCGCGTCGTCTGTCCACCGGGCGCGGGCGCGGGCAGCACGATCGGCATGCTGATGGCGCCGGCCCGTGTCGATCGCGTGGCAAGCTTCACCACGGCGCTGGCCGGAGCCGACCTTGCCGCGGCAGGCCGCATCTTCGCCAATCTCGAAAAGGACTCGCTCGATGTGTTGCGCCTCACCGGTGCCGACGTCGACGGACGCACCGTCCGCTACTTGGCCGACATGCGTTACATCGGTCAGGGCAGCGAGATCACCGTCGTGCTGCCGCAACCTCTTACAGAAGCCGGCGTGAAGGTGGCCTTCGAGGCTGCCTACAAGGCGCTTTTTGCCCGGACGCCGCCGGGCGCCGCGATCCAGCTTGTGGCGTTGCGGCTTTCGGTCAGCGCACCGATGCCGGGTACCGGCGGCAAGCTCGAACTGCCGCGCCACGCCTCGGCCACTGCGCTCAAGGGCACGCGACCGGTGTTTTTTCCCGACGAAGGCAGGACGCTGCCGACCCGTGTGTGGGACCGCTACGCGCTCGAACCCGGCGTCAGCATCGAGGGCCCCGCCGTGTTCGAGGAGAACGAAAGCACCTTCATCGTCGGGCCCAACTCGACGGCGCGACTGCTGCCTGACGGCTCCATCCTGGCGGAGGCAAACTGATGTCACGCACCTTCGATGCCATAGAACTCGAGCTGCTGTGGCGGCGGCTGATCTCGCTGGTCGACGAGGCCGCCGCGGCGATGGTCCGCACGTCCTTCTCGACCCTGGTGCGTGAGAGCTACGACTTCTCCTGCGTCGTGACCGATGCCACGGGCCAGTCGCTGGTCCAGGCGAGCGAGAGCATCCCGAGCTTCATCGGAACCCTGCCCGAGACGGTGAAGCACTTCCTGCGTCACTTCCCCGAGGACCAGCTTTCGCCGGGCGACGTGCTGATCACCAACGACATCTGGCTGGGTACCGGCCATCTGCCCGACGTGACGCTCGCCAAGCCGATCTTCCGCAACGGCCGGCTGATCGCCTTCAGCGCCACGACGGCGCACGTGCCCGACATCGGGGGCAAGATCCGCAGCCCCGAGCCGCGCGAGGTCTTCGAGGAGGGGCTGCAGATCCCGCCGATGAAGATGATGGCGGCGGGCAAGACCGACGAGACGCTGGTGGCGCTGATCCGCAAGAACGTGCGCACGCCCGACCAGACGATGGGCGATCTCTACGCCCAGATCGTGGCGCTCGATCTGATGGAGGACCGGCTGCTGGTCCTGATGGAGAATTACGGACTGCCCGATCTCACCGACCTCGCGCGCGAGATTCAGGGACGCTGCGAGGCCGCCATGCGGGCAGCCATCCTCGAACTGCCGGACGGCACGTATCATAGCGAGCTCAAGACCGACGGCATCATGGACAAGCCGATCACGATCAGGATGGCGCTCACCATCAAGGGCGACGAGATCCTGATCGACTTCGCCGGCACCGACGCGCAGGTCGACCGGGCGATCAACTGTGCCATGTGCTACACGAACGCGATGTGCATGTATGGGGTGAAGGTCTGCACGAACTCCAACCTGCCCAACAACGAAGGCGCGTGGCGGCCGATCACGCTCACCGCGCCGCCGGGCTGCATCGTCAATCCGCAATTCCCCGCGCCGGGCGGCTCGCGCATGCTGATCGGCCATTACATTCCGATGCTGGTGTTCGGCTGCCTGGGCCAGATCGTGCCGGAGCGCGTGATGGCGGCCTGCGGCTCGCCGATGTGGGGCATGAACCAGTCGGGTGTGCGGGAAGGGGGCAAGCCCTACGCCAACATGTTCTTCTATAATGGCGGCATGGGCGGCAACACGCAGCGCGACGGCGTCACGTGTCTGTCGTGGCCGTCCAACGTCAGCTCGACCTCGATCGAGATCAGCGAGCACATCGCGCCGCTACGCTTCCATCACAAGAAGCTGCGTCCCGATTCCGGCGGCGCGGGCCGTCATCGCGGCGGACTCGGACAGGAAATCCTGATCGAGAGCCGCAGCGAGACGCCGATCGCCGTCTCGTTCCTCGCTGAACGCACGATCTTTGCCGCGTTCGGCATCGAGGGCGGCAAGGACGGCGCGCCGGGAGAGTTGCGCATCAACGGCGAGAAGACCGATCCCAAGAAGCAGTATGTGCTGAACAAGGGCGACACGGTTTCGCTCGGCACGCCGGGTGGTGGCGGGCATGGCGATCCGAAGCTTCGCTCGGCGGCGGCGCTCGCGGCCGACATCGCGGCGGGATACGTGACGGTGCAGTCAATCTATCAGGGAGACGACTGACTAACTAGAACGGCTCGGTGCCCGCCACGATCACGCGGTGCATCAGCCGGCGTTCGCCTTCGGGATAGTCGGCGTTGGCCTTGTGCATCGTGCAGCGATTGTCCCAGATCACGATGTCGCCTTGGCGCCAGGCATGGCGGTACTCGTATGACGGCTGTGTGGCATGGGCGATCAGCTCGTCGAGCAGCGCATCGCTCTCGGCGCGGTCGAGGCCCACGATCTGCTCCATCCGGTTGGGGTTGAGATAGAGCGACTTGCGGCCGGTCTCAGGATGGGTGCGCACCAGCGGATGCGTCGCCTCGGGCATCGCGGCCATCTCGTCGGCCGGCCGGGTCGAGATGCGGCTGAGCTTGCGGCTCGAATGGTACTTGTGGATCACCTTCATCGATTCGATGCGCGCCTTCATCGCGGCCGGCAGATCCTCGTAGGCGGCGTACATGTTCGTGAACTGCGTGTCGCCGCCGCGCGATGGCACTTCGACGCCGTAGAGCATGGTGAGGGAACAGGGCGCCCGCATGAAGCTGTCGTCGGTATGCCAGTTGGCGCCGTTCACGATCTTCCTGCCGTCGCCCAGAACGTCGCGGTCCTCGCTCGAGATGATGTTCACCTCGGCGCATTCCGGTGTGCGGGCGAGCTGCAAGCGCCGCATCGGCGTTCCGAACTTTGACATGGCGGCGAGGAACGCCGGCGGGTCGAGTTGCTGACCGCGGATGCAAAGCACCAGATTGTCGTGCAGCGTGTCGACGAGAGCCTTTTGCGTCGCAGCGTCGGCGCGCTGGTTGAGGTCGATGCCACTGACCGCCGCGGCCATGTGGCGGCCGAGTTTCTCGGTCTGGAAAGTCATGGCGTTGCTCCGGGAAGGCGGGATAACGTGCGCGCCGATCCGACGAATCTCAAGGGGGACCGCCATGAAGATCGCCTATTCCGCTGCAAGCCCGTATGTCCGCAAAGTGATGGCCTGCGCCATCGCGCGCGGGCTCAACGACAAGATCGAGCGCTGGAAGATCGGCACGACCGATCCGGCGCTGCTGCCGGTCAACCCGCTCTCGAAGGTGCCGACGCTGATCACCGACGACGGAATGTCGATCTACGACAGCCCGGTGATCTGCGAGTATCTCGACAGCCTCGGCGCGGCGCCCAAGCTGTTCCCGCCGGTCGGTCCGGCGCGCTGGAAGGCGCTGACGCAGGAAGCGCTCGGCGACGGTATCCTCGACGCGACGCAGCCGCGCCGCCGCGAGATCGCGCTGCCCCAGGACGAGGGTCGCCAGAGCTACATTGCGCTGCAGCAGGGCAAGGTTTCGCGCGCGCTCGACGAGCTGGAGAAGCAGGCCGATTCGCTGGGAGACCTGACGACGATCGGCGAGATCGCGATCGCCTGTGCGCTGGGCTACCTCGATTTCCGCTACGCCAACGAGCCGTGGCGTCCGGGTCACCCGAAGCTCGACGCCTGGTACGCCAAGGTCGTGAAGCTGCCGCCCCTTGCCGAGACGATGCCGGTGGGGTGACAGTCCTCGCCGGGGCGGAGGAATGCGATGCCGGCACGGACGGGTGAACAGTTCCTGAAGGGGCTTCGCGGCCCTCGCGATGTCTGGGTCGACGGCGAGAAGATTGCGGACGTCGTCGATCATCCAAAGCTCCGCGGCGCGGCCCACGCGCTCGCAGAGGTCTACGATCTCCACCATGCCGAGGCCGCGACCTGCCTCTCGCCCGACCCGGAGACCGGCGAGCCGATCCCGGTCAGCCATCAGACCCCGCGCTCCCGCGAGGATCTGAAGCGGCGGCACGCGGCGCTGCGTCAGGTGGCGGAATATTCGGTCGGCCTGATGGGCCGCACGCCCGACTACATGAACGTGACCTATGCGGGCTTTGCCGGTCGGCCCGACGAATGGGGCGCGCATGGCAACGAGGCGGGCGTCGAGCGGCTGGTCGCCTATCAGAAATTCCTGCGGCGCGGCGACGTGGCGCTGACGCATACGATCGTCCAGCCCACGGTCGACAAGGCGACGGGCGATGCGCCGTCGGCCGGCAACGCCCACGCGCTGCGCAAGGTCGGCGATACCGAGCACGGCATCGTCGTGCGCGGCGCGAGGGTGCTGGCGACGCTGGCGCCCTTCACCGACGAGATCGCGGTCTATCCCGGCGCGCCGCTGCCGCCGGGCTCCGAGGACTACGCGCTGTCGTTCTGCATTCCCGTCGGGACGCCGGGCCTGAAGTTCCTCTGTCGCGATTCGATGTCGGCGCCGGACAACCGCTTCGACTTCCCGCTGTCGGGACGCTTCGACGAGCAGGATGCCTTCGTGATCTTCGACGATGTCGAGGTGCCGCGCGACCGGCTGTTCATCGACCGCAATCTCGCCGCCTACAATACGGTGATGACGTCGAGCTGGCAGCCCAACATCATGCAGCAGACGATGATCCGGGCCTGGACGAAGCTCGACTTCGCCTGGGGCCTGGCGCTGCGGATGGCCGCCTCGATCAACGCCGCCGATCCCGAGACGCAGCGCCTGATCGGCGAGATCTGGACCTACGCCGAGTTCACGCGCGCGGCCATCGTGGCGGCCGAGTCGGAGGCGCGCGAATGGCCGTCGGGGCTTTGGACCTGCGGCGTCCGCCCTCTGCATGCGTTGCGCGCCACCCTGCCGCTCTGGTTCCCGCGGGTGAACGAGATCCTGCGCCTGATCGGCTCGCACAACCTCCTGGCCGCGCCGACGGCAGCCCAGCTCGGCGACCCGGACCTCCGGCCGCTGATCGACCGCTACCTGCCGGGCGCCAAGGGCATGGCGGCGGAGCAGCGCATCCGCATCTTCCGGCTGGCCTGGGATTTCGCCGGCAGCGCGCTTGCCAGCCGCAACGAGCAGTACGAGCGGTTCTATCTCGCCTCGTCGGCCCGCAACCTGGCGCGGCATCTGCAGTTCACCGACCGCAGTCGGGCCGACCGGCTTGTGCAGCGCTTCCTGGACGAGGAGCATCGTTAGGCAGAGCGAGGAGGGGCCGATGAGCGATATCGACACCAAGCCGCAGGCGGTGGAGCGGACCAAGACCAGGCAGCCGCCGCTCTACAAGGTCATCCTGCTGAACGACGACTACACGCCGCGCGAGTTCGTGGTCGTTGTTCTCAAAGCCGTGTTCCGCATGACCGAGGAACAGTCCTACGCCGTGATGATGACGGCCCATCAGCGCGGCGCCTGTGTCGTCGCGACCTACACCCGCGACGTCGCCGAATCCAAGGCCAGCGAGGCCAACGACATGGCGCGCGGCGCGGGCCATCCGCTTGAGTTCAGCACCGAGCCGGAGGAGTAGGGGCTGGAAAAAGTGGGGCAACCGCCGCGAGTCGTCTCGGATCGCGGTTTTGAGTATTGGCCGATGAACGCGCTGCAGCCGGCGTCTCAAACGCGGGGTGTCGGCTCCGCATCCGCAAGAATCTTGATGTCTACACCGATGACGGTGGCCACGGCGGCAACGCAGACTGCCACTTGGAAGATGGCTCCAACGCCGTTGGCTCCTCCGCTTCCAAGCAGTGCGACGGCGAGCAGTGCAACCAGGCCAAGAATGCCAAGCAGGCCGATGTTGCCAAACATCGCGATCAGTCGAAGAGCGTGGAAAACCCGTCTCGGTACTTTCAGACCCACCGCTATGAGGAGCGCATTCAAAGCAAAGACTACGAATGCGACGACGAGCATCGCGTGGGGAATCTTGTCGATGCGTACAGTGATCAAAGTTCCCAAAATCAAGGCGACGATCACTGCGTTGGCCATGACGGCGACCCAATGGGCCGGCGGCAGTCCTAGAACATTGTTGCGTTTGTCGCCCATGGTCACTTCTGTCCAGCTCTTGGCAGGGGGCGGCGGGAGTGGCCCACCCCGCAGGAGCCCACGTTAGCCGTGGCCGCACGGCCCCCGTGAGTACAAAAGCGGACCGGTGTTGAGGCACCTGTCTGCTCTTGGAGGCCGGCAAGACTCGGCAAGCCCTTGCGATCATTGACGAAATCGTGGTTTCCAGCCAAAAGGCTCCGGGAAAGTTGGGTGGAAAATCAATGGGTTGACGGCCGGCCCTCCGGTCCGTATTTTCCGCCCGCTTTCGGAATTCACCCCGGCACGGCCGGGGCTTTTTGTTGAGTTAGGGCCATGAAGATCCGTCATTCTCTCAAGTCGGTGAAGCTCCGTCACAAGGACTGCCGCATCGTGCGCCGCAAGGGCCGCGTTTACGTGATCAACAAGACCAACCCGCGCTTCAAGGCCCGCCAGGGCTGAAGACGGCGTCAGCGTCTTGCTGAAAAAAGCGGCGGGAGCTTCGGCTTCCGCCGCTTTTTCATTTGGCGTATGAGCGAAGCATGCAGATGCCGCCGCTCGATCCCGCCATTCTTGCCCGCCGCTCGGACATCGTCGCCGCGCTTCGGGCGATCGTTCCGGGCGAGGGCGTGATCGACGACCTCGACGGCATGCGGCCTTACGAATGCGATGCGCTGTCGGCCTATCGGCAGATGCCGATGGTGGTCGTGCTGCCCGAGACGGTGGCCCAGGTCGCCGCCATCCTGCGCTATTGCCAGGACAACAAGGTGAAGGTCGTGCCGCGCGGCGGCGGGACGTCACTCTCCGGCGGCTCGATGCCGATCGGCGACGGCATCCTGCTGGCCATGGGCAAGTTCAACCGCGTGCTGGAGATCGATTACGCCAATCGCTGCGCGAGGGTGCAGCCCGGTGTCACCAATCTCGGTGTCACCAAGGCGGTCGAGCACGAGGGCTTCTACTACGCGCCCGATCCCAGCTCGCAGATCGCCTGCTCGATCGGCGGCAATGTCGCGGAGAATTCCGGGGGCGTGCATTGCCTGAAGTACGGCCTCACCACCAACAACCTGCTCGGCATCGAGATGGTGCTGATGAACGGCGAGATCGTGCGGCTGGGTGGCAAGCATCTCGACGCCGGCGGCTACGATCTGCTTGGCCTGATGACCGGTTCGGAAGGGCTTCTGGGCGTCGTCACGGAAGTCACCGTGCGGCTGCTGCGCAAGCCCTCGACGGCGCGCGCCGTGCTGCTGGGCTTCCCGACGGAAGCGGGCGCGGCCGATTGCGTCGCCGCCGTGATCGCGTCGGGCATCATCCCCGGCGGCATGGAGATGATGGACAAGGACGCGACTCGGTGCGCCGAGGCCTATGTCGGTGCGGGCTATCCGCTCGACGCCGAGGGATTGCTGATCGTCGAACTCGACGGGCCACCGGTCGAGGTCGATTACCTGGTCGAGCGCGTCGCCGAGATCGCCCGGGGCCGCGGCGCCACGACGATTCGCGTCAGCCACGACGAGCAGGAGCGGGTGCTGTTCTGGGCCGGCCGCAAGGCGGCGTTCCCCGCCGTCGGCCAGATCTCACCCGACTACATGTGCCTCGATGGGTCCGTGCCGCGCGGCAAGCTGGTCGAGGTACTGGCAGAGATGCGCGTTCTGTCGAAGCAGTATGGCCTGCGGGTCGTGAACGTGTTTCATGCCGGCGACGGCAATCTCCACCCGCTGATCCTGTTCGACGCCAACGATCCCGACGAGCTGCGGCGCTGCGAGGAGCTGGGCGCCGACATCCTGCGGCTCTGCGTGAGGGTCGGTGGCGTGCTGACCGGCGAGCACGGGGTCGGCATCGAGAAGCGCGACCTGATGGGCGTGCAGTTCACCGAGATCGATCTCGACCAGCAGATGCGCGTGAAATGCGCCTTTGACCCCGACCATCTGCTCAACCCGGGCAAGGTGTTTCCCCAGCTGCGCCGCTGCGCCGAACTGGGGCGCCTGGTCGTGACGCAGAACAGACTCCCGTTCCCCGATATTCCGCGGTTCTGATTCGATGACAGCTACGATCAAGCCGCGCGACGCGAAGGAACTGCGGCAGGCGGTGGAATGGGCGCTGAACGAGGGCGTCACGCTCGACGTGCGCGGCGAGGGCAGCAAGCTCGCACTCGGCAAGCCGATGCTGTGCGCCCAGATGCTCGACCTCTCGGGTCTTTCCGGCATCGTCGACTACGCACCGGAGGAACTGGTTGTCACGCTGCGCGCCGGTACGCCGATGCGCGAGGTCGAGGCGCTGCTGGCCCAGCGCAACCAGATGTTGGCCTTCGAGCCGCCCGATCTCGGTCCGCTGCTCGGTCGCGAACCGGGGCGGGGCACGCTGGTCGGCGCCGTCATGGGCAATCTCGCGGGCTCGCGGCGCCTCTCGGCCGGCGCGGCGCGCGACCATCTGCTGGGCTTCAGCGGCGTCAACGGGCGTGGCGAGGCCTTCAAGTCGGGCGGCCGCGTGATGAAGAACGTCACCGGCTACGACCTTTCCAAGATGCTGGCCGGTTCCTGGGGCACGCTCGCTGTGCTGGACGAAGTTTCGGTCAAGGTGCTGCCGGCGCCGGACCAGACGGCGACGCTGCTGCTGCTCGGGCTCGACGATACGGCGGCGGTACGGGCCATGTGCGCGGCGATGGGCAGCCCGCACGAAGTCTCGGGCGCCGCACACCTGCCGGGCCGCACGGCGCTCCGCCTCGAAGGCGTGGCACCCTCGGTCGAGGCGCGGCTGAAGGGCCTGCGCGACCTGATGGCCGACAGCGGCGCGAAGATGGAGGAACTCGGCACACTGGAGAGCCGCGCCTTCTGGCGCGAGGTGCGGGACGTGACGCCACTGGACGCGGCGCCCGACGCCGTGGTCTGGAAGATTTCCTGCCCGCCGACGGAGGGGCCCGCGATCCTGGCCCGCATCGAGGCGCAGCGTCCCGGAACGCAGGCCTATTACGACTGGTCGGGCGGCCTCATCTGGCTGGCGCTGCCGCCCTCGAATGACGCGGACCATGCGATCGTGCGCGGGGCGCTCGGGACGACGGGCGGTCATGCGACCTTGATCCGGGCGCCTCTGCCCGTGCGTGCCGCGGTGCCGGTATTCCAGCCGCAACCCGCGGCACTCGCGGCCCTCGCCGCGCGGGTCAAGGAAAGCTTCGACCCCAAGGGTCTCTTCAATCCAGGCCGGATGGGCTGACGTGCAAACCAACTTCACCCTGGCCCAGCTTGCCGACCACGAGAACGCGCGCAGCGAGCACATCCTGCGCAAGTGCGTGCATTGCGGCTTCTGCACCGCCACCTGCCCGACCTTCGTGCTGCTGGGCGACGAGCGCGACAGTCCGCGTGGCCGCATCTACCTGATCAAGGCGATGCTGGAAGGCGACCGGGCGCCGACGCACCAGGAGGTGCGGCATGTCGATCGCTGCCTGTCGTGCCTGTCCTGCATGACGACCTGCCCCTCGGGCGTGAACTACATGCACCTGGTCGATCACGGCCGGCATCGCATCGAGGAGAGTTACAAGCGGGCGCCGGCCGATCGCTTCATGCGCGGGCTGCTGGCCTGGCTGATGCCACGGCCGGCAGCATTCCGCTGGGCCATGGTGCTGGGCCGCCTCGCCAAGCCGCTGGCGCCGATGCTGCCCGCGACCAGTACCGATCCGGGGGGCGCCACCTTCCTGCGCCGCCTGCGCGCGATGCTCGACGCGGTGCCCGACATCGTGCCGTCGCCCTCGTCGGTCGATCGTCCCCAGACCTTCCCGGCCAAGGGGCTGCGCCGCAAGCGCGTGGCGCTGATGCCGGGCTGCGGCCAGCAGGTGCTGGCGCCCGAGGTCAACGAAGCCACGGTGCGGCTGCTGACGCGCCATGACATCGAGGTGGTGAACGTCGCGGGTTCGGGCTGCTGCGGCTCATCTGTCTTGCATGTCGGACAGAACGAGCAGGCGATCGCGCTGGCCAAGGCCAACATCACTGCCTGGCTGCGCGAGATCGACGGGGCAGGGCTCGACGCCATCGTGATCAACGCCTCCGGCTGCGGCACGACGGTCAAGGATTACGGGAACATGCTGGCCGACGAGCCCGAGTGGCACGAGAAGGCGCTGCAGGTCGCGAAGCTCGCCAAGGACGTGAGCGAGATCATGCTCGAGGTCGGCCTGGTGAACGTCGAGCCCAAGGGGCTGACGGTGGCCTACCATTCGGCCTGCTCGATGCAGCATGGCCAGAAGGTGATCGAACAGCCGAAGAAGCTGCTGCGCGATGCCGGCTTCGTCGTGAAGGACGTGCCGGAAGGCCATCTCTGCTGCGGCTGGGCCGGCACCTACCAGGTGCTGCAGCCCGAACTGTCGCGGCGCCTGCGCGACCGCAAGGTGGCCAACATCGAGAGCGTGAAGCCCGACGTGATCGCCGCCGGCAACTTCGGCTGCATCGGCAACATCGCCTCCGGCACCGGCATACCGATCGCACATACGGTCGAGTTACTCGACTGGGCCACTGGCGGACCGAGACCTGCGGCGTTCAACTAGTCGCGCTGTTCCAGGTTGCTCAACAGGCGGGCGAGGAGCGTTGCCAATTGTCGCCGCTCGTCGTCGTCGAGCGCGTTCAGAAGGCTGGCTTCGAGGGTCATGTCCTCGGCGAAGGCCGCGTTGATCGTCTTCAGTCCCGTCGCGGTGAGTTGCACCAGGGCGCTGCGCTTGTCGGTCTCGGACACGATCCGCTCGACGAAGCCTTTCTTCTCGAGACGGTTGAGGCGATCCGTCAGGCCGCCCGAGGTGATCATCAGCGACTGGTAGAGTTCGGTCGGCCGCTGGCGGTAGGGCTTGCCCGACCGGCGCAGCGTCGCCAGCACATCGAATTCGCCCGTATCCAGGTCGTACCGGCTGAAGACGGGCTCGATCCATCTGCGGCTGAGCCGGACAAGGCGACTGGCGCGCGACAGGATTTCCATGCCGTCGAGGGGGATGCCGGGCGTTTCGCGCCGGCGCTTGGCGATGAGCTGGCCGGTCCGATCGGTATGCGCGGGGAAATCAGTCATCGGCAGAAAGTACGGCCGGTTTGTCTTGACATCAAGATATCAAATATTATCTTGATGTTAAGATAAATGGAGGATTAGCCATGACTTCTGCCAACATCACCGAGTCCCCGATCCAAACGAGAGAGCTGCCGTGGATGCCGCTCGGCGAAGGCGTATCGGCGCGGCCGCTTCGTTTCCGCGGCGGAGAACGCACGCTGCAGCTCCGCGTCGAGCCGGGCGTCCGGATCCCGCTTCATCGCCATGATGGGCACGTCCACGCGCTGGGTCTTTCCGGTCGCCGGCGGCTCGGCGACGGCAGCATCGCAGGGCCGGGCGACTATGTGTTCGAACCCGCGGGAAACGTCGACAGCTGGGGCTGCGAAGGCGAGGAGCCGTGTATCGTCCAGATCACCATGACCGGCCGCCTGACCTATCTCGACGCCACCGGCGGCGACGGCGCGTGGACCGATACGCCCAAGCTGCGCGAGCTCTATCTGAAATGGTGCGAGGATCGCGGCGTCGCTCCCTGGGCCAGCGAGGCGAACTGACCGACCCGCCGGCATATCGTTTGCACGATGGGTCGCGCCAAGCGATCGTGTCGTCCCGGGCGAAGCCATGGATTCGTCACGCTCGGGATGACGGGGACGGTTGTCGATGACGCTGCTTCGCACTTGTCTTTTCGCGGTCGCCGGCCTGATGCTGGGAGCGAATGTCATGGCGCAGAGCGCCGGGAGCGGCACTGTGCTCGATACACTTTTTGCCAAGCTGCGAAGCGCCACCGATCCGACGGCCATCCAGTCGCTTGAAGCGGCGATCTGGGAACAGTGGGTGATGGTGCCCGACATGGGCCAGCGCGCGATGATGATGCGCGGCATCGCCGAGATGCAGCAGCAGGAACTCAAGGCCTCGATCGGGACCTTCACGCGTCTGATCGATGTGGCGCCCGATCTCTCCGAGGCCTGGAACAAGCGCGCCACGGCGCACTGGCTGATGGGCAACTTCACCGCGTCGCTCGCCGACATCTGCGAGACGGTGAAGCGCGAGCCGCGCCACTTCGGAGCCTATTCCGGCCTAGGCATGATCCGCGCCGAAATGGGCGAGAACGATCGCGCGATTGCCGCGTTCGAACTGGCGCGCAAGTGGAACCCGCACATCGTGGGCATCGACGGCGAGATCGAGCGTCTGAAGGCGTTGGGTGGAGACGGCAGCGCCGGTGCCGATCCCCTGGGTTGCGGCCGGCCCTCCACCTGAATTCGTTCACCGGCCGCATAAGGTCGGCGTCAGCGAACCCGATCAGTATCGAGGGACGCTGCGCTTCCCCGAGTGCAGCGCCGGCGCTTGGAAGCGGGCGCCGAGGCGGTTCGTCTTCCCGGCTCCCACAAGTGCGAGCGAACGGTCGACCCCACGCAGCGACACCTCCCCGCTGCGTGGGGCTCGCTTCCCTCCAGATTCCCTGTGCGTGCGTAGCGGCCCCCGCGATACGGCCGGTCCTTGCCCATCCGCAAGGGGAGGGGCAAAGTCATTCCACGTTTCAAATCGGGAGTAATTCATGGCCACGCTGTATGTCGGCGGCCGTCTGTTCGACGGCGAGAAGGTGCAGGACGGGCAGGCGGTGCTGGAAGAAGGCGGCCGCATCAAGCGCGTGGCCCCGGCGGGCGAGTTCAAGGGCTTTGCCGGCGAGCGGATCGACACGTCCGGCGCCACGCTGATTCCCGGCATCATCGACTGCCATGTCCATTCGCTGTCGGGCGCGGAAGGCAATCCCGGCGCCGTGCAGGATCGCCTGAGCGCGGCCCAGCTCACGGTGCGCGGCATGGAATTCATGCGCCAGACGCTGGAAGGCGGCGTCACGGCGGTGCGCGACTGCGGCGGCAAGGACTATATCGAGTTCGCGATCCGCGACGCCTATAACGCGGGCCGCTTCCTCGGTCCGACCATGCGTTGCGCCGGCCGCATGATCTGCATGACCGGCGGCCACGGCAATCGCACCGGCCGCGTCGCCGACGGCGTCGACGAGGTCGTGAAGGCGGTGCGCGAGCAGGTCCATGCCGGCTCCGATCTGGTGAAGATCATGGCCACGGGCGGCGTTATGACCCAGGGCGTCAATCCAGAGGACGCGCACTACAGCGCCGAGGAAATGAAGGCTGGCATCTCGGAGGCGCATCGCTTCCACAAATGCTGCGCCAGCCACGCGCAGGGTGCGCTGGGCATCCTGAACGCCGTGCGCGGCGGCATCGACTCCATCGAGCATGGCATCTTCATGGACGAGGAGTGCTGCCGCGAGATGAAGGAGCGTGGCGTCTGGCTGGTGCCGACCCTGGCGGCCGTGAAGAACATCCTCAAGGGCTACGACGAGGGTGACCGCTCGATCCCGGACTATGTGATCGAGAAGAGCCGCCGCGTGTTCGACCGGCACATCGCCGCGACCAAGATGTACTATTCGGCCGGCGGTCGCATCGCCATGGGCACGGACGCAGGCACGCCGCACAATCGTCACGGCGAGAATGCGCGCGAGCTCGAGTTCATGTGCGACATCGGCATCTCGACCCGCGATTCGCTGTTCTTCGCGACCGCGAGTGCCGCCGACCTGATGCGCCTGGCCGATCACGGCCGCATCAAGGAAGGCAACGTCGCGGACCTGGTCGTGTGCGACGGCGACGCGCTGGCCGACATCAAGCGCGCCGCCCGCAAGGAGAACCACCGCCTGGTCGTGAAGCGCGGCATCGTCGCCCGCGACAACCGCGCGGCCTTCGCCCAGACGGCCGCCCGCGTCGCGGCGGAGTAGGGACCAGGGCAGGGCGATCCCGGAGCCTTCGTGGAAGAAATCTTCCTCATCCTGGTCGGGATCGCCTGGGCGCTCGGCACGCCGCTGATTGCCATCATGGCGCTGGTCCGCACCTCGGGCCTGCGCGCGCAGAACGACAGGCTCGCGTCGGAACTTGCAGGCCTTCGACGCCAGATCGCGTCGATGGGGCCGCAAGCCCTTGCCCCGACTGCCGAGGCGGCGCCTGTCGTGACGCCGACCGTGGAGGCGACGCCGGCCGAAAACGTCGTGCCGCCACCACCGGCGCCCCCGTTCGTGATCGAGCCCGAAGTTCAGCTGCCGCCGGAGCCTCAGTCCATCGTCATTGGCGCCGATCTGCCGGTCGCAGCGGCGACCGTGTCCGCGCCGCCTCCGGTTCTGGCGCCGACTCCGGTCGAGCCGGGCTGGGAGCAGCGGCTCGGCGCGCGCGCCTTCCTGTGGGTCGGCGCAATCACGCTCGCCCTGGCCGCGATCTTCCTGGTTCGTTACTCGATCGAGGAGGGGTATCTCTCGCCCGAGGTGCGCGTCATCCTCGCGGCTCTTTTCGGTTTCGCCCTGATCGCGGGCGCGGAGCGCCTGCGGCCGCGCGACGATCGCGTCTCGCAGGCGCTGGCTGCCGCCGGTGTCGCCGCGCTCTACGGCTCCCTGCTGTCGGCAGTGGCGCTGTACGGCATGATCTCCAAGGTCGCGGCGGGCGGTGGGGCCGCGGCGCTCACGGCTTTCGCCATCACGCTCTCGCTGCGCTACGGCATCTTCGTCGCGGGCTTGGCCTTCGTCGGCGGTTTCCTCAGTCCCGCGATCATCGGCAGCGAGCAGCCCAACACGCCGGTCCTGTTCGGCTATCTGCTGGCCATTGCCGCCGGCACCCTGACGGTCATCCGCGTTCGCGGCTGGTGGGCGCTGGGCTGGGGCGTGCTCGCGGGCTCGGCGCTGTGGACGGCGATCTGGATGCTGGCCGATCCTGACCTTCCGGAACTGCACTGGGTCGGGCTCTTCCTGGTGGCGCTTGCCGGACTCTTCGTCTGGGCGTCCTGGCGGCGGATTCAGGAGCACGAGAATCCGCCGAAGGACGTGCTGGCCCTCGTCTGGGCTTCGCTGGCGGTCACAGGTGGGTTGCTCGTATTGGCGATTGCGCAGGATGCCGGCCAGCAGACGGCGGGTTGGCTCGCGCTTGCCGTGCACGGAATCGGCATCCTGGCCTTTGCGCGCTGGACGCCGCGCTTCCAGTTCGTGGCCGGCCTCGCCCCGGCGCTGTCGCTGGCGGCGCTGGCCCTGTGGTGGTGGACCGCGGGCGGCGTGCCGGCGGACTGGAACGACGGGCGCTTCGGCTGGCTCGTGACGGGCTTCGGGGGTCTCTACGCGGCGGCGGCTTTCGCGCTCCTGTGGAACGCGCCGCGGCCGGGCTTCTGGGCGGCGCTGTCGGTGTCGGCGGCGCTCTCGCATTTCCTATTCGCCTGGTACGTGCTGCGTGGCACGTCTGCGGGCATGCCGTGGGGCCTGATCAGCGTCGGCCTCGCGGTGCCCTTCTTCGTGGGGGCCGAGCGTCTCACCCGCTGGCGCGAGACGATGCCGGGCGCCACCGAGGCGCTGGGTTTCCTCGCGGCCGGTGTCACCTTCTTCATCGGCGCCGCCATCCCGCTCGAACTCAATCGCGAATGGATCACCGTCGCCTATGCGGTCGAGCTGGCCGCCGTCGCGGCCATTTCAGCACAGCTCGGGCTGGTGGCTCTGCGTCGGCTCTGCTGGCCGCTGCTCGCCATCGTGGTGGTGCGCTTCGTCGTCAATCCGGAGATCCTGAAGTATCCGATCGGCCTCACGCCCATCTTCAACTGGATGCTGTGGGGCTACGGCATCTCGATCGCCGCCCTGGTCGTGGCGCTGCGCTTCCTGCGGCCCACCGGCGACGTGCGGCTGGTGCGCTCGGTGGAGGCGGCGGCGGCCTTGCTCACCTTCGTCCTGCTGACGCTCGAGGTGCGCAGCCTTTTCCAGCCGACGAGCATGATGACGCTGGGGGCGAGCTTCATGGAGCGTGCCTTCTACGTGCTGGTGTGGGGCGCCTTTGCCCTGGCGGCGCTGTGGAAGACGCGGCTCGACGGCGACGTCGTGGCGCTGTGGGCGTGGCGCCTGAGCAGCGCGCCGGCCGCCGCCGTCGTGCTCTTCCTGCAGGTGCTGGTGGCCAGTCCCGTGGTCCAGCCGGCGGATGTCGGCCGGCTGCCGATCCTCAACGGACTCCTTCTCGCCTATGCGGCGCCGGCGGCCCTGGCGGCACTGGCGCGGCGCTGGGTGGCGGACGTGGAGCCGGACCGGCGGCTCGTCATGGTCGTGGGTGGCGTCGCCTCGATCCTGGCCTTCGCCTATGTCTCGTTCGAGGTGCGCCACTTCTTCGATCCGGGCTTCGAGCGGCTTGGCTTCGAGGCGCAAGGGCTCGAACTCTATGCCTACTCGATCGTCTGGCTGCTGTTCGGCGTGGCGCTGCTGGCGCTGGGCTTCCTGCGGCAGGCCGCGGCGCTGCGTCATGCCGGCATGGCGCTGGTCTGCATCGTCGTCGCCAAGGTGTTCCTGATCGACATGGCGGGGCTGCAGGGCCTGTTGCGCGTCTTCTCGTTCCTGGGCCTTGGCGCGGCGCTGATCGGCCTTGGCTATGCCTATCGCCGCCTGGGTTTCGACAGCAAATGACTGAGCCACTGTTTCCCGAACTCGCGATGTCGCTGGACGCGTTGCGGAAGCTTCAACTCGACCGGCTGCGCGCCACGCTGCGCCACGCCTACGACAACCAGGTGCCGTACCGCGCCAAGTGCGACGCGGCGGGTGTCCATCCGGACCAGCTCAGGAGCCTCGACGATCTCTCGCGCTTTCCCTTCACGGAGAAGCGCGACCTGCGCGACGCCTATCCCTACGGGATGCTGGCGATCCCGCGCGAACGCTGCGTGCGGGTCCATGCCTCGAGCGGCACGACGGGACGTCCGACGGTGGTCGGCTACTCGGCGAAGGACATCGCCACCTGGGGCGAGCTGATGGCGCGTTCTCTCTATGCTGGCGGCGCACGGCCGGGCGACATCATCCACAATGCCTATGGCTACGGCCTCTTCACCGGCGGGCTCGGCGCTCACTACGGCGCGGAGCGGCTCGGCTGCACGGTCGTGCCGATGTCGGGCGGCTTCGGCGAACGACAGGTCCAGCTCATCCGCGAGTTCGGCGCGCGCGTCGTGCTGATGACGCCGTCCTACATGCTGGCGATCGCCGACGAATTTGAGCGCCAGGGGATCGACCCGCGCGACACGGCGATGCGCATCGGCATCTTTGGCGCCGAACCCTGGACGGAGGCGATGCGCGTGGAGATCGAGCGGCGGCTGGGCATCGACGCCGTCGACATCTACGGCTTGAGCGAGGTGATGGGACCCGGTGTCGCCTGCGAGTTCGTCGAGACCAAGGACGGCCCCACGATATGGGAGGATCATTTCTATCCCGAGATCGTCGATCCCGGGACCGGCCGGCCGGTGGCCGATGGCGAGCCGGGCGAGCTGGTGTTCACGACGCTGTCGAAGGAGGCGATGCCGGTGGTCCGCTACCGCACGCGCGACCTGACGCGGCTGATGCCAGGCTCGGTCACGGCGATGCGGCGCATGGCCAAGATCACAGGCCGCAGCGACGACATGCTGATCGTGCGCGGCGTCAACCTGTTCCCGAGCCAGGTGGAGGAGCAGATCCTGCGCGACCCGGCGCTGAGCGGCCACTATGTCATCGAACTCTCGCGCAGCGGCGCGCTCGACGACCTGCTGGTGCGCGTCGAGGCGCGTGAGGCTCAGGCGGAGGGCGAGAAGGCGCGGTCCGTCGCCGGCCTGGTGCAACGCCTCAAGGGCATGTGCGGATTGACGGCCGAGGTGGAGATCGAGGCGCCGGGCGGGATCGAGCGGTCCCTGGGCAAGGCGCGCCGAGTCATCGACCGGCGCCCCAAGGTCTAGACGCGGGGCCTACAGGCCGGTGGCCAGGCGAATGCGCGCCTTGATCAGGTCCGCGTCGTTCGGAAGTTGACTGACTTCGGCCGTGATGAGGGCAGGCGTCGACGTGGGCGCGGCTTTCGCCCGGCCGGTCGCTGCATCGACGACGACAACGAGGGTGAGCAGCACGGCGACGACGACCAGCAGATCGACCCAGGAAAAGCGCATCCGGCGATACTCTTGGGGAATGGCGATGGCCCGGAGCTTGTTCTGGCCGGTTTTCATGTTGGCCTCTTGGAGTTTCGTCTGAGCTGGCATTGCTGCTTATGATTCCTGTTTCGGTCGGAGCCGGGACCAGACTGCGGCGATACCAAGATCGATTGTGTCAGCCGTGTCCGATCGTGGCGCCGGCGACCGCCGCAAAGGTCAGGATGGACGCGGCGATGACCAGAAAGTCGATCCAGCCGAGCGAGAGACGGCGGCGCTTCACGAGCGGTCTCCGGACTTGGCGCCCGTGCTGCTCCCCGGGTTTCCGCCACGCTGAGGCGGCGAGGGACGGTACTTCTCCAGTACTGGCATGAGCTTGTCGGGCGACACGTTCATGGCCGCGGCGAGTGCCTGGAGGTGGCTCTTCATCTGCGCCTCGGTCGGCGGCTGCTGCTCGGCATGCGGCGGCGGGCCGACCTTGCGCAAGGCCTCGCGGACGCGATCCGCCGGAATGCCGAGGTCGGACGCGATCTTCTCGACCGGGGGCCCGCCCCGGGGTGGCGCGCTTTGACCGGAAGCGCCGGTCTGCGCGAGCACACCGCCCGCGAAGATGACGACGCAGGTGAGTGCGAGGAGGGCGTCGACGGTGGCGAAATTACGGCGGGCCATGGAACCTCTCGTTGTGTCTTCACGAGAGCTTACGGGGAGACGCCGAGGATCATCCCTCGCCCGAAATCGTGCGCGGGTCGTGCGTTGCGGCCGAGGTTGTCAGACGTAGGCGATGCGCAGGATGTTGGTGGCGCCGGGCGTGCCGAACGGGACGCCCGCGGTGACGACGAGGCGTTCGCCTTCCTTGGCGATACCCTGCTGGCGGGCGATGCGCACCGCGCGCTGGACCATGTCGGCGAAATTGTGAGCGTCTTCCGTCTGCACCGGAAGGACACCCCAGGTGAGAGTCATGCGCCGCGCCGTGTCGAGATTGGGCGTCAGGCACAGGATGCGCACGTCGGGCCGCTCGCGGGCGGCGCGCAGCGTCGTCGAGCCGGTGTTGGTGTAGGTGACGATTGCAGCGGCGGACAGCGTATGGGCGCACTGGCGTGCGGCGGCGCTGATCGCATCGGCTGTCGTCGCCTCGGGCTCGCGGCGGCTGGCATCCATCAGGCGGCGGTAGAGCGGGTCGCCTTCGACGCTCTTCAGGATGCGGTCCATGATCGTGACCGCCTCGATCGGATAGTCGCCCGACGCGGACTCGGCGGAAAGCATCACGGCATCGGTGCCGTCATAGACGGCGGTGGCCACGTCGGACACTTCGGCGCGCGTCGGCGTCGGTGAATGGATCATCGACTCCAGCATCTGCGTCGCGACGATGGTCGGACGGCCGGCGGCGCGGCAGGCGGCGAGGATGCGCTTCTGCAGCGGCGGCACGGCCTCAGGTGGCATCTCGACGCCGAGATCGCCGCGCGCGACCATGATGCCGTCGCTCTGCTCGATGATCTCGTCGAGATGCTCGATAGCCTGCGGCTTCTCGAGCTTGGCCATCACGGCGGCGCGGCCGGCGACCAGCTTCTTGAGCTCGGCGATGTCGTTGGCGTGCTGGACGAAGGAAAGCGCCACCCAGTCGACGCCCAGCGACAGGCCGAACACCAGGTCCTTGTGATCCTTCGGCGTCATCGGCGACATCGGCAAGACCAGGTTGGGCAGGTTGACACCCTTGCGGTCGCTGATCGTGCCGGCGACCTCGACCACGGTGTCGATCGTCTCGGCGTCATGGCCGACGATGCGCAGCCGGACCTTGCCGTCGTCGATCAGCAGCAGGCCGTCGGGCTTCGCGGCCTTGAAGATTTCCGGGTGCAGCAGCGGCACGCGCTTGGCGGTGCCGGGCGTCGGGTCCATGTCGAAGCGCAGCTTCTGGCCCTTTTTCAAGTCCATCGGGCCCTTGGCGAAGGTGCCGAGGCGCAGCTTGGGGCCCTGCAGGTCCATCAGGATCGCGATCGGGTGCTTGTATTCCTTTTCGAGCGCGCGGAGCTGATTGACCCGCTTGCGATGGTCTTCGTGCTGGCCGTGGCTGAAGTTCAGCCGGAAGACGTCGGCGCCTGCCTCGAACAGGGTTCGCAGGCGCTCGTTGCTGGAGGAAGAGGGGCCTAGTGTGGCGACGATCTTGGTAAATCGATTGCGGCGCATGTCCCCAGTCTACTTCAAAGGGGACGACACTTTGAAGTCACCTGCCGCTTCGTAAACCTTGACGACGGCGGCGTCATCCAGCTTTCCGTGACCGGCGCCGGCCGCGGCGATGAAGAGCTGGTGGGCGGCGGCGGCCAGCGGCAACGGCAGGCGCAGCTCGTGGCCGGTGTCGAGCACCAGGCCGAGATCCTTCACGAAGATCTCGACCGCGGAGAGCGGCGAATAGTCGTCGTCGAGCATGTGCGGCACCCGGTTGCCGAACATCCAGGAGTTGCCGGCGCTGGCCGAAATGACTTCATAGACCGCGCGCGTATCGGCGCCCGCCTTGGCGGCGAGCGCCATCGCCTCGGCGGCCGTGGCGATGTGAACGCCGGCCAGGAGCTGGTTCACCGTCTTCACCAGCGAGCCGATGCCGGCCTTGTCGCCGAGGCGAAAGACCTTGGCCGAGGTGGCAGAGAGGATCGACTCCGCGGCGGCATAGGCGCCCGCGTTGCCCGAGGACATGAACGTGAGTTCACCCGATTCCGCGCGCGCCCGTCCGCCGGACATCGGCGCGTCGAGCAGCTCGTGCCCGGTCGCCGCCAGACGTTCGTCGAGCTTGCGGACGAAGGCGGCGGGGCAGGTGGCGCACTGCATGACCAGCCCGCCCTTGCGCAGGGAGGCAACGGCGCCACCCTCGCCATAGAGGACGGTCTCGACCTGCTGGGCGTTGACGACCGCGACGACCACCACATCCGCCGTCTTCGCAGCCTCGGCCGGAGACGCCGCCGCGGTGCCGCCCGCCGCCACGAAGGCCTCGCGCGCGGCGGCGCTGGGATCGACGCCGATCACCTTGTGGCCGTGCTTCAGCAGGTTCTTCGCCATGCCGAGGCCCATCGAGCCCAGGCCCACGAACGCGACGACGGGTGTGTTCTTGTCGGTCATGGATCAGGCCTTGATGCCGTATTTTGCAGCCCAGCCGAGACCGGCACCGGTCGTCGTCCTGGGCTTGTATTCGAGCCCGACATAGCCGTCGTAGCCGAGCCGATCGAGCACATCGAGCAGGTAGAGGTGATTGACCTCGCCGATGTCGGGCTCGTTGCGGTCGGGATTGCCGGCGATTTGCACGTGCGAGGTGATCGGGAATAGTCGCTCCGTCCGCTTCTGCAGGTCACCCTCGGTCACCTGCAGGTGATAGAGGTCGAGCTGCAGGCGCAGATGCGGCGCGCCGACCTCGTCGATGATCGCCTTCACCTGGTCGGTCGTGTTGGTGAAGTAGCCGGGAATGTCGCGGTGATTGATCGGCTCCAGCACGATGGTGATGCCGGTCTTGGCCGTGCGGTCGCAGATCTTCTTCAGGTTCGAAATGAAGGTGCGGTGCATCGCCTGCACGTCGGCGCCCGGCGCGATTATGCCCGACATGACATGCAGCGTCCGGCACTCCAGCACCTGGGCGTATTCCAGCGCCTTGTCGATGGCGGCCTCGAACTCGGCCTCACGGCCGGGCAGTGCAGCGAGGCCACGCTCGCCCTTGCTGGCGTCGCCCGGCGGCAGGTTGAACAGCGCCTGGGTGAGCCTGTGCTTCTTCAGCTCGGCCGCGATCTCGGCGGCGGGCGCCTCGTAGGGAAACAGGATCTCAACGGCCTTGAAGCCGTGCGCGGCGGCGGCGCCGAAGCGTTGCAGGAACGGCACTTCCTGGTAGATCCAGGACAGATTGGCGGCGAGCTTGGGCATGCTTCTTGTCCGATCAGGAAGGGTAGGCTTCTTCGACGTCGCGCACTTCTGCATCCGACAGGATGCGAGGCTTGAATCCCTGCAGCAGCAGGTGGAGCTTGGCCGTCTCCTCGAGTTCCTCGATCGAGGCGGAGGCGGCCGACAGCGACGTTCCCGCGACCACCGGGCCGTGGTTGGCCAGCAGCACCGCGCGATGGCCCTTCGCATAATCGCGGATAGCATCGGCGAGCTTCGGGTCGCCCGGCTTGAAGTAGGGGACCAGCGGCAGCTTGCCGATCCTCATCACGAAGTAGGGCGTGATCGGCGGCAGCGTCGTCTCGGCATTGTGGTGGCACGACGGATCGAGGCAGGAGATCGCCACGGCGTGCGTGCAATGAAGGTGCACGATGGCTCCGTCCTTCGGCCGCACGTCGTAGACCGAGCGATGCAGCAGCGCTTCCTTGGTCGGCGGATCGCCCGCAACATGCTTGCCGGATAGATCGATCTTGGAGAGCTGGCCGGGCTCGAGTTCGCCCAGCGACGAGTTGGTCGGCGTCATCAGCCAGCCATCGGCCACGCGAGCGCTGATGTTGCCGGAGGTGCCGGGGCAGAGGCCGCGCGCGGCGAGCTTGGCGCCCAGCGCGCAGATCTGCTCGCGCATCTTGGTTTCTGCGGTACTCATAATTTGTCGAATGCCTTGGTGAAGAAATCGGGCGCGCCGAAATTGCCGGACTTCAGCGCAAGCTGGATCGGCTTGGCGCCGACCGAAGCCGTCCACGGCACGCCGGGATCGATCTCGGGGCCGATGCGGAGCGCCGTGACGTCGAGCGCACTCACGACGGCGCCCGAGGTTTCGCCGCCCGCGACGACGAGCCGGCCGACGCCGGCGGCGACGAGGCCGCGCGCAAGCGCCGCCATCGTCCTTTCGATGGCCTGGCTCGACTTCTCGACACCGTACTTGACCTGCAGCGCCTTCACCGCCTCGGGCTTGTCGCTGGCCGACAAAAGTATAGGGCCGTTGCCCAGCTTGCCTTTGGTCCAGTCCAGCGCCTTGCCGGCGACGTCCTCGCCGCGGCAGATCGCATCCGTGTCGAGGGCCATGTGCGCGCCCTTGAAGGCGGCGATCTGGCCGAGCGTGGCGGCGGAGCAGGAGCCGGCCAGTACAGCCGCCGCGCCCTCGATCTTCGGCAGCGTATCGGCGCCCGAGCGATGGGCCATCAGGCCGCGCCGGCGATAGGCGGCAGGCAGGCCGAGCGCCACGCCGGAGCCACCCGTGACCAGCGTATCATCGCCGATCGCCTCGCCGATGATGCCGAGGTCGGTGTCGGCCACGGCATCGACCACGACATGGCGCACACCGTCGGCGGCGAGTCTGTCGAGCGATTCGCGCAAGACGGCCGAACCGGACTGGACCTGCTTCAGCGCCACGAGCCCGACCTTGTGCGGCGTCTGCCGCGCCAGCACGCGCACCAGGCTGGCGTCCGTCATCGGGGTCAGCGGATGGTGCTTCATGTGCGAGTCGGAGAGGAGCACGTCGCCGACGAAGAGATGGCCAAAGAAGATCGTGCGGCCGTTCACCGGGAAGGCCGGGCAGTAGATCGCCTGCTTCGCCTTCAGCGCATCGAGCAGCGCGTCGCCCACGGGGCCGATATTTCCGGCGTCGGTCGAGTCGAAGGTCGAGCAGTATTTGAAGAAGAAGCGCACGCAGCCTGCTGCCTGCAGCGCCTTCAGCGCGTCGAGCGACTGGGCGATCGCATCTGCAGCAGCGATCGAGCGGGTCTTGAGCGCGACGACGACGGCATCGACGTCGTCGGGGATGGTGCCCTTCGCCGGCACGCCGATTGTCTGGATCGTGCGCATGCCGCCTTTGACGAGCATGCCCGCGATGTCGGTTGCGCCGGTAAAATCGTCGGCGATCACTCCAAGAATGGCCATGGGACGACGTTAGGCGATGACGGTTGCTGGCATCCAGAACTTTCGGCGCCGGGAGCGCCGCCGCGTCACGTCTTCGCCGTCATAGTGGTGCAACGGCGGTGCAGCATCGAAGGTGTTGCGGATGTCGAGGGAGTTGACGTTGACGATGCCGATGGCGCCGTTCTCCTCCGGCATCACCGCGCCGACATAGGTGCCGCAACGGGCGCAGAGCAGGTAGTCGGTGATGCCGAGGCCGAAGCGGTAGCGGGAGAGCGCGCCCGGTGCGGCACGAAACTCGATGGCACCGCCGGGATCGCCCATCGTGCGCGCGCCGTGGCGGCGGCAGAAGCTGCAGCCGCAACGACCGACCCGCATCTCCTCGGGCTTCTTGTCCGACGTGAGGGTGAAGGTGACGCTGCCGCAGTGGCATGAACCGGGATAGGTCGTCATGGTGCGATCAAGGTGACCCTGAAATCGTTGACGTTGGTCCGCGTCGGCCCGGTGATCAGGCTGTCGCCCAGCATCTCGAAGAAGCCGTGGCCGTCATTGTCGTCGAGCATGGACTGCGGATCGCGACCCTTGGCGCGTGCGCGGACGAGCGTGTCGGGGGTGAAGACCGCGCCGGCAATGTCCTCCGCCCCATCGACGCCGTCGGTGTCGGCCGACAGGCCCCAGATGCCGGAGGCGCAGTTCGCGGCAATCGCTTGGGCCAGCAGATATTCGACGTTGCGGCCGCCGCGGCCCTTGCCGCGCACCGTGACGGTGGTCTCGCCGCCGGACAGGATCGCCACCGGCTTGCCGCCCCACTTCGCTCTTTCGATGGCCTGCCGCGCATGCTCCGCGCCCAGCTCACGCGCCTCGCCTTCGAGATTGTCGCCCAGCATGACGACTTCCACGCCGCGTTCCCTGGCGACGGCGGCGGCAGCTTCGAGCGAGCGCCTGGGCGTCGCCACCATGATCGTCTCGACAGTGGCGAGACGCGGATCGCCGGGCTTCGGCGTCTCCTCGATGCGGCCGGCGGCGCCTTCCTGCAGATGCCTGAGCACCGCGGCCGGCGGGTCGATCCTGTACTTCGCCAGCACGGTAAGCGCATCGGCGAACGTCGTCTTGTCAGCGACGGTGGGACCCGAGCCGATCACGCCAGGATCGTCGTTGGGCACGTCGGAGATCAGCCAGGAGAGAACGCGCGCCGGCTGGGCGGCGATGGCGAGCCGGCCACCCTTGATTGCCGAGAGATGCTTCCGCACCGTGTTCATCTCGACGATGTTGGCGCCGGACTTCAGCAGGGCGCGATTGACCTCCTGCTTGTGATTCAAGGTGAGGCCTTCCGCCGGGAGGGCGAGAAGGGCCGAGGCACCGCCGGAGATCAGGCAGAGCAGGAGATCGTCGGCACTCAGCCCTTGCACGCGCTCGTGGATGCGCCCGGCCGTCTCGCGCCCCTTGTCGTCGGGCACGGGATGCGCGGCCTCGACGATTTCGATGCGCTTGCAGGTCTCGCCATAGCCGTAGCGCGTGACGACCAATCCTTCGAGCCGATGCGGCCACTGATCCTCGACCGCGCGCGCCATGGCGGCGCTGGCCTTGCCGGCGCCGATGACAATCGTGCGTCCCTTCGGCGGCTGCAGCTTTGCGATGTATGGGGCGAGACAGGTCGCGGGACGAGCGGCGGCGAGGGCGGCATCGAAGAGGGCGCGCAACAAGGCGCGGGCGTCGGCGTCTTTCATTTGCCCGATCTTCGCACTATAGGGGCGCGATGCAACCGTTGCTCCGGCCGGGCGATCCGCCACCGTTTTCCGTCTTCAACGAGCAGGGCAAGGCACCGCTGTTGCTGCTCTGCGATCATGCCAGCAAGGCGGTTCCCCAGGCATTGGGCGATCTGGGGATTCCGGCGAGCGAGCTGGCGCGCCACATCGGCTGGGACATCGGCGGACTCGATGCGGCAATCGAACTGGCCAAGGCACTCGACGCACCACTGGTCTCATCCGGTTATTCCCGCTTGGTGATCGACTGCAATCGTTGGCCGGGCGGCGAGGGCTCGACGCCCGAGGTCAGCGACAAGACCGTCGTGCCCGCCAACAAGGGTCTGACGAAGGAGCAGGTCGATGCCCGCGCCGAGGCCTGCTTCTGGCCCTACCATCGCGAGGTCGACCGGCTGCTCGACGCGATGAGCGAGGGCGGCCGGCAGATCTGCATGCTGGTGATGCACAGTTTCACGCCGTCGATGAACGATTTCGACCGTCCGTGGCATGTCGGCGTGCTGTGGAACGACGATCCGCGCCTGCCCGAGCCACTGCTCGCCGAATTGCGGCGCGATGAGTCCCTCGTGGTCGGGGACAACGAGCCCTATTCGGCGCGCGACCCTTACGAATACACGCTGACCGCCCATGCACAGCCGCGCGCGCTGCCGCATTGCTCGCTGGAAGTCCGTCAGGACCTCATCGGTACGACGGAAGAGGCGCAGGCCTGGGGACGACGTCTGGCCCCGGCGATTTCCTCGGCTGTTCGAAAGGCGCTGTCATGAAATGTATCGAACTCGCCGAGGCGCCGCACGATCTGGTCCGCCGTCATCTTGCCGAGGCGGCCAATGGCTGGAGCGTGGGGACCTGGGGCGCGATCGGCGAGTTCCAGTATGACGAGGGCGAGCCCGGTCTCGTCGTCGATGCGGATGCGTTGTCGGTGTCGAGCCGGCGCGGCGCCCTGCGCGTCGGCGATCTCGCCGATGTCACGCCGTTCGCCCTGATCGACGACAATGGCCGCACCTGCGAGATCGCCTTCTGCTCGGCGCGCCCCGCGAGCGGCCGGACGGTGATCCACGCGGTCGACGCAGTGACGTTCGATCTCGGCATCGGCGTGCCGCACATCGACATGCTGGTAAGGGTGCGCGAGGACGATGCGGAGACGCGCCGCGCGCTCGCTGCCGGCGTCGGCAAGCCGCTGCTGACGATGGACAATCCGGCAGGTCCCGCGATCGGCAAGGCGAGCCCGACACGCATCTTCGCCTCGGCGCTGGCGACGCTCGAAGTCCATCAGCCGATCCCGCCGCCGGGCGGCCGTTCCCCGGCCGGCCCGCACAGCCACCTGCTGCCGCATCATCTCAAGGAGGGCAGGGTTCATGCGCCGAACTCGCCGCTCCCGGCTGGTTTATACTGCGGCCTGAGCCTATATCCCCGGACACGCCTATAGCCCGTGGTTCAGGAGAGCATCATGGACGACAAGACCCGCACCGAACTCGAGGCCGCTGCCTTCCGGCGGCTGGTGTCGCACCTGCAGGAACGCACCGACGTCCAGAACATCGACCTGATGAACCTGGCCGGTTTCTGCCGGAACTGCCTGTCGCGCTGGTATCGCGAGGAAGCGGGCAAGCAGGGCATCGAGATCGCCGATCCGAAGGCCCGCGAGATCGTCTACGGGATGCCTTACGAAGACTGGAAGACCAGGCACCAGAAGGAAGCTTCGGGCGACCAGAAGAAGGCCTTCGACAAGGCGCACCCCAACCACGGTTAATGCCGGCACTGCCAGCATTGCAGCGATTTCGGCGGGCTTCCCGGGCGGTTTTCCGGCCGTCCCCGTTATCCCCATCATTCATTACATCGTCGTCATTGAGCCGACCGGTCCGCTCCCCCTATGGTCCGGCGGTCGAGAGCAAGGAGTACGGACATGCCGGACGGCAGCGACATTTCCAAGAAGGTTAAGGCCGGCCCGATCTCCGCAGACCGCCTGAAGAGCTTCGTTGAGCGCATCGAGAAGCTCGAGGAAGAGCGCAAGGCCATCGGCGGCGACATCAAGGACGTCTACAGCGAGGCCAAAGGCGTCGGCTACGACGTCAAGACCATGCGCAAGATCATCTCCCTGCGCTCTATGGATGCCGCCGACCGAGCCGAGCAGGAAACGCTGCTCGACGTCTACAAGCACGCGCTCGGGATGGTCTGATTATCGCGCGGTCCGAATACGGAAAATTGATTTCGCACGCGTCGGGCAGGCGCTAGGGTCCTCCACGGCACGAAGCTCCACCAAGGAGCCGGCCCTGGAGGGAATCCGATGCGAAATACCATGATCGCTGGCGTTTGCGTTGCCCTGAGTCTCGGCGCCCCGCAGGCGCAGGCACAGATCGCCGTGTCATCGAACGATCACAAGATCGTCCAGGAGAACGGCGTCAATCGCAATCTCCCCAATCCGCCGCCCGACACGGTGACGATCCTCGATCTCGGCGCCCTGCCGGTGAAGGTCGTGGGCACCGTGTCCAACGTGCCGGGCAGCGTCGTCGGGCCGCCACTGTCCGTCGCCATCACGCCGGACGAATCGATCGCGCTGATCGCTTCCTCCTCGAAGATCGATCCGGCCGACCCGACCAAGCTGGTGCCTGACGATCGTGTGACGGTGATCGATCTCAAGGACCGCAAGATCCTCGGGACGCTCAATACCGGTCCCGGCGCGGCCGGCATCTCCATCACCAAGGACGGCAAGCGTGCCTACGTGGCCAATCGCATGGCGGGCTCGATCTCGATCCTGTCGATCGACGGCAAGGATGTGAAGCTGGTGAAGACGGTGCCGCTCATGGATGCGAAGACGCTGCTCAGCCACATGGCCGTTTCGCCGGACGGTGCGACCGGTGTCGTGACGCGCAACGGGGACGCCAAGGTCGAGCTGATGAAGCTCGGGGGCGACAACATAACGTCGTCCTCGGTGCTCGACGTGGCGCCGCGGCCCTATGCCGTGTCGGTGACGCCGGACAGCAAGACCGCCGTCGTCGCGAGCCTCGGCGATCCCAAGGCCAACGGCATCCTCACCGTGATCGACCTCGCCACCGGCAAGATCGCCGGAACGGCCGACATCGGTCATGAGAATCTCGAGGGCATGATGATGTCGAGCGACGGACGCTGGATCGCGGCTGTCGCGCATGCCGGCTCGACGCGGCCCAAGGACGCGCCGCAGTTCAAGCCCAACGGTATGGTCGTGCTCTACAAGCTCGACGGCGCGGGCCTTACCAAGACCGGCGAGGCACCGATCGGCGGCTGGTCGCAGGGCGCCTCGTTCTCGCGCGACGGTTCGGCCATCGTCGTCCAGAACATGAACCAGAAGAACCTGCAGGTATTCAAGAACGACAATGGCAAGATCACCGACACCGGGCAGAAGATCGATGTCGGCGGTGGCGCCGCAGCCGTTAGGAGCTCGACCGACCGATGATCCAGAGGCGTAGCGTACTCAGGCTGCCGCTCGCCGCCATTGCGGCGGGCGGTGTATCGGCGGCGCAGGCTCAGAGCTTCCCGTCGCAACCTGTCCATATCGTAGTGCCGTTTCCGCCCGGAGGCGGCACCGATTCGCTCGCGCGAGGGATCCAGGAGCCGCTGCAGAAGGCGCTGGGTGGCACGGTGATCGTCGACAACAAGGGCGGGGGCGGTGGCAGCATTGCGCACGAGTTCGTGGCCAAGCAGCCGGCCGACGGTCACTGGCTGGTGGTCGGCGCCAACAACCTGCCGCTCTATCCGCATATCGTCGCGAAGCTGGGCTTCGATGCGAAGACGGCTTTCGTGCCGATCGGCTTCATCGCCAAGCAGGAGTCTGTCCTTGTAGGCAGCCTCGACGCGCCGTGGCCAGACCTCAAGGCGATCATCGCGGCGGCCAAGGCGGCGCCGGGCTCGGTGCAGTACGGCACGGCCGGTCTCACCACGCCGATGCACCTGTCGACCGAGCAGTTCGCCATGCTGAACGGCATCAAGCTGACGCATGTGCCCTTCCGCGGCACCGGACCGCTGGTGACCGACCTGCTGGGCGGCCACATCAAGCTCGGCATGTCGAGCATCACCAGCGTGGCGCAGCAGATCGCGGCGGGGAAGCTGAAGCCCTATGCCATGGCCTCGCTGGAGCGCTCCTCGGTGGCGCCCACCATCCCGACGTTCAAGGAACTGGGCGCCGGCGATGTCGACGGCACCATCGTCTATACGCTGCTCGCGCCCGCCGGCACGCCGCCGTCCGTTGTTGCCAAGTTGAACGAGGCTCTGAACGCCGCTGTTGCGACACCGGAGCAGAAGCAGGACCTCGCCAAGCGCGGCTTCGTCGCCATGGGCGGCACGCCGCAGCAACTCGGCGACTGGCTGAAGGTTCAGGAAGCGATCTGGGTGCCGGTGCTGCGGGCGGCGGGGATCAAGCCGGAATAGCAAACAGCGTGCGTCCCGGTCGTGCCATTGCAGTCTTGATGCAGGTCAATGCTGGGGTACGGCCGTCTCTTTAGCGTGAAGGCGAAGAGGGAAAGGGGTCACATGCATTCCATTCTCGTTACCGTCGATGACACGCCGTCCGCCGTCGCCGCCAGGAGGCTTGCAGTTGCATTGGCTCGACAGTGCGGCGCCCAGGTGAGAGGCGTGACCGCACTGGATGTCAGCGACCTCGATCGCGTCGAGCCGATTCCGATCGGCGGGGTGCAACACGCCTACGACCGGTTGCAGCATCGCAAGAAGCTGGCGGGCGAACGGCGCGCAAGAATCGCCGAACTGCCGGACGTGTTTAGGCGTTCCCTGGCCGACGAGGGAATGGATGCCGTGTGCTCCACGCTGGAAGCGGACGTGCGCGACGGATTGCTTCGGATGATCGAGACGTGCGATCTCGTCGTGACCGGCCGGGATGCCGAGTTTCATCTCGAGGCGGTCGAGGGCGTGACGCCCCTTGTCCACCACATAATTGCCAAAGGGTGCCGTCCGGTCGTCGTGAGCGGTCCCCAATGGAACGAGAATGGGCCTGTCCTGGTGGCCTACGATGGAAGCGCGCCGGCCGCGAAGGCATTGCAGGTGGCAGCGCTGATGGGGATTCTCGGATCCTCCGGCGCTCGCATCCTGTCGATCGGGCGCGAGCAATCGGCCGCCCTGTCCGTTGCCGAACGAGCCCGTTCATTCCTCGCGCTAAATGGTGTTGATGCCGACCTCGAGGCGGTCGCAACGAAGGAGAATCCGGCGGATGTCCTGATGAAACGCGCTTCGGAGACGGGTGCGCGGATGCTCGTCATGGGGGCCTTCGGTCATCGTGGTTTCCGGGAGATTCTCTTCGGCTCCACGACGCGGCACCTGTTCGACAGCGCTCCGGTTCCGCTCTTCATCTACCACTGAACGGGCGAACGTCCGGCCTCCGCGGTTGATCCAGATCAAGGGCGGACGCGAGGTCATTCTCCAGAATTGCACAGCGTGTGAGGTTGGGCGTTCGGCCGTTCCTCACGCTCGGCTCAGTCAACTGGAGAACCAACATGATCACGACCCGCAGGACCTATATGCCGTTGGCGACCTATCCGGAGGCGGTTGCCGATCAGGCCATCCTGGCGGCTGCCGGCTTCGCCATGTCGCTGGGAGGCGCGCTCGAGGTTACGACCTTCTCCGTCGACATTCCACGGGTGCAGTCGCCGTTGGCCGGCCTGCTGATCGACATCCCCGGTCTGGTTCAGGCGGCCGAAGACAAGAGCAAGTCCGAATGCGCCCGGCTCCAGAGCCTGATCGGCGGGCTCGGGGCTCCTCCCGCCGTGAACTGCACGAGCCGGAAGATCCTTCTGAGCGGGCTCCTCGATGCGGCTGCCGCCGAGGCTCGATACTACGACCTGGCGGTGCTTCCCTGGTCCAGGGAAGAGGCTTCCGCCCAGAATCTGATCGAGGCCGTCGTATTCGGATCCGGTCGGCCAGCCA